>Ga0209199_1000367_pt1 | contig 65921 bp, 69 predicted proteins | sample COGITO_mtgs_1105_7_FD_184805 | JGI IMG/M metagenome (GOLD analysis project Ga0209199, IMG submission 184805) | Pelagic marine microbial communities from North Sea - COGITO_mtgs_110523 (SPAdes) (version 2) | ecosystem: Environmental > Aquatic > Marine > Epipelagic ... | reverse complement strand
TTGATATGCCTTCTTTTTTTTGGCGCTTGCGCTAAATCTAGCTTAGAAAACACGTTTCCACAACAAGAAAACAACGCCCTTCAATCCTTACAGCTTTTTGGCGGAAGTGATGAAGATATTGCCCATGCAATTATCGCTACCCAAGATGGCGGCTTTGCGGTTTTAGGCAATACAAAAAGTATTGATGGAGATCTTAACGGAAAAAATCTTCCCGTTTCAGATCTATTATTGATCAAATATACGGCTGATGCAACCCCAGAATGGCATGCGACATATGGAGGCTCTTTAGACGATCGTGGACACTCACTAGTGCAATTGTCAGATGGGGGCTATGCCCTTTTAGGCTATTCGATGAGCCAAGATGGGGATGCAAGTGTCAATCAAGGGCAGCACGATAATTGGGTCATTAGAACAGATGCTTCTGGACAATTATTATGGGAAAAAAGTTTTGGGTTTTCAGGACATGATCACGCTTATAATATTATCGCTACTCAAGATGGAGGCTTGCTTTTTAATGGTTTTTTAGATGTCACTTCTTCTGCTGGACAAGGCACCAGCTTTCAAAAAGGCAGTAGTAGCGCCCGCCACGGCGTTGGAGAATTTTGGGTGCATAAAATAAATCTAGCAGGTGACATAGAATGGCGACAATACTTTGGAGGGACAAATAATGACCGGTCTTATGACGCCGTTCAAACTAATGCTGGAGATTATATTATAGTTGGCACCTCTGAAAGCGATGATGTTGATATTTCGCAACCTCGTGGAGGCTATGATGTCTGGGTGATTAAATTAAATCAAAGAGGCCAAGTGATCTGGGAGCGCTCTTTCGGCGGAAGTGAATATGACGCTGCAAATGCAGTGGTTTTAGATCAAACAGAAAACATTTATGTATTCGGAAATACCTTTAGTGAAGATCAGGATATTTCTTCTCCGCTAGGCCATTCAGACATGTGGTTGATTTCCCTAAATCAAAACGGAGATTTACTTAGTGAGCGAAACTTTGGCGGCTCTGGTTTTGATGTGGGGCGTGACTTAGCCTTTGCGCCTAATGGTGCTTTATGGTTAGTAGGCTATAGCCAAAGTGAGGACATTGACTTTTCAACAAATGCTGGGGATAATGACATAGCGATCTTACAACTAGATCAAAATTTATTCCCACAACAACATTTCAATTTGGGCGGAAACGCCCTTGACATCGCCCACGCTGTTCTACCGCTTGAGGATGGAAGACTGTTGGTAGTGGGGTCTTCAGAAAGCCAAGACGGGCTTTTTCAAAACAACCAAGGGGGCAAAGATATTTTTGTCGCCTTATGGGATGTTATTTCAGAATAATCCTATTGGCTTTATCTATCGCTAAACACTAGTGTTAATGGGCGAAATGAACTATATTTGTAGCAAAATTAGAAAACGATTATTCACCCATGATTAAGGTTGCATCATCAGCGAAAGAAAAAGTATCTGTTTTAATGCAGGAAGAGGGCTTTGATCCCAGCGCAGCTTATGTTCGTGTTGGCGTAAAAAGCGGGGGTTGTTCTGGCTTGTCCTATGACCTTTCTTTTGACGCAGAAAAACAAGATAACGATCAGCTGTTTGAAGACAACAATGTTAAGATAGTGGTGGATAAGAAAAGTTTACTTTACCTCGTAGGGACGACCCTGGAATATTCTGGCGGTCTCAATGGAAAAGGGTTTGTATTTAACAACCCTAATGCCAACAGAACCTGTGGGTGTGGAGAAAGTTTTTCGCTCTAAATAGAAGGAGGTTATGGCATATACTGAAGAAGAATTAAAAAAAGAGCTCGAAACAAAAGAGTATGAGTACGGTTTCTATACCGATATAGAATCTGATACTTTTCCTGTGGGATTAAACGAAGATATTGTTCGTGCCATCTCTAAACGAAAAGAAGAACCAGAGTGGATGACCCAGTGGCGTCTTGAAGCCTTTGCGGCATGGAAACAAATGGAAGAGCCAGAATGGGCAAATGTACATTATAAAAAACCCGACTTCCAGGCGATTTCTTACTACTCTGCTCCAAAAAAGAAAGACAAATACGAAAGCCTTGACGAGGTGGATCCAGAGTTATTAGAGACTTTTAGTAAACTGGGGATTTCTATCGATGAACAAAAGAAACTCGCAGGAGTTGCAGTAGACATCGTGATGGACTCTGTTTCTGTAGCGACGACTTTTCGCGATACCCTAGCCGAAAAAGGGATTATCTTTTGCTCTATTTCAGAAGCGATCAAAGATTACCCAGAATTGGTTAAAAAGTACATTGGTTCTGTCATCCCAATCAAGGACAACTTTTATGCGGCCTTAAATTCAGCTGTATTTTCAGATGGGTCATTTTGTTATATCCCAAAAGGGGTAAGGTGTCCTATGGAGCTTTCGACTTACTTTAGAATCAATCAAGCAGGAACAGGTCAATTTGAGCGCACCCTTGTGATTGCAGATGAAGGAAGTTATGTTTCTTACCTAGAAGGTTGTACTGCTCCATCAAGAGATGAAAATCAATTGCACGCAGCTTGCGTAGAATTGATTGCACTTGATGATGCTGAAATAAAATATTCAACGGTTCAAAACTGGTTCCCTGGAGATAAAGAAGGAAAAGGTGGCGTCTTCAACTTTGTGACGAAAAGAGGAATTTGTCACACCAACGCGAAGATTTCTTGGACCCAAGTAGAAACAGGCTCTGCTGTAACCTGGAAATACCCTTCTTGTATTTTAAAAGGTGATAATTCTATCGGAGAGTTTTACTCTATCGCAGTAACAAACAACTACCAGCAAGCAGATACAGGAACAAAAATGGTGCACCTAGGGAAGAACACCAGCTCTACCATTATCTCGAAAGGAATCTCTGCCGGAAAATCACAAAACAGCTATCGTGGATTAGTACAAGTTAATCCAAGAGCTAAAAATGCCCGTAATTTCTCTCAGTGTGATTCCCTCTTAATGGGGAACGATTGTGGAGCGCATACTTTCCCTTATATCGAAGCGCGAAATAATTCGGCACAAATAGAACACGAAGCGACCACCAGTAAGATTGGAGAAGATCAAATCTTCTATTGCAATCAACGCGGTATCGATACAGAAAAAGCCATTGCACTTATTGTCAATGGATTTAGTAAGGAAGTTTTAAATAAACTTCCAATGGAATTTGCCGTTGAGGCACAAAAATTATTAGAAATCTCCCTCGAAGGATCAGTAGGGTAATCGATCAACTATATGCTTACAGTAAATGAACTACACGCTAGTGTAGAAGAAAAGGAAATTTTAAAAGGAATTAACCTGCAAGTAAATCCAGGGGAAGTGCATGCGATCATGGGGCCAAATGGTTCTGGGAAAAGCACCCTCTCTACCGTAATTGCCGGTCATGAAGATTATGAAGTTGAAAAAGGAAATATTCTTTTTGACGGGGAAGACTTAGCTGAACTCGACGCGGAAGAACGCGCCCACAAAGGCATCTTTTTATCGTTCCAATATCCCGTGGAAATTCCTGGTGTAACCGTGACTAACTTTATCAAAACAGCGATCAATGCTTCTCGAAAAGCTAAAGGTTTAGAAGATATGCCTGCAAACGAGATGCTCAAGAAGATCAGAGAGAAAGCGGCCTTATTAGAAATCGACTCTAAATTCTTATCCCGCTCTTTAAACGAAGGTTTTTCTGGTGGAGAAAAGAAGCGTAATGAGATTTTTCAGTTAGCAATGCTTGAGCCTAAATTGGCCATCTTAGATGAAACCGATTCTGGTCTTGATATCGATGCATTGAAAATTGTTGCGAATGGGGTCAACAAACTCAAAAGCAAAGACAATGCAGTAGTCGTGATCACACACTACCAGCGTTTATTAGATTATATCGTGCCAGACTTTGTACACGTGTTGTACAATGGTCGTATTGTTAAATCTGGAACAAAAGAATTAGCGCACGAACTAGAAGCAAAAGGATACGACTGGATCAAACAAGAGCTTGCCTAAGATGGAGTTAAAAGAAAAAATGCTATCCTCTTTCATGGTGCTTGAGCAAGACTTAGACTTGAGCTCTCCCGTCCATGATATTCGTTCAGAAAGCCTCAAGACTTTTGAAGATAAAGGCTTTCCAACTAATAAGCTTGAAGCATGGAAATACACCTCTTTGGCGAAGCTATTGAAAAACAACTACAGCCTATTCCCTAAAAAGGAAACTACCCTCGAATTAAAAGACGTCAAGAAATATTTCTTGTACGAGATTGACTCTTATAAAGTGGTGTTTATCGATGGGGTTTACAGTCCGTTTTTATCAGACACTACTCATGATGGGATTGATGTTTGTTTACTTTCAGCCGCCTTATCGAAGCCCAAATACAAAAAGATCATTGACAAATATTTTAATCAAGTCGCCGATAAAGAAGAAAACTTAACGGCCTTGAATACCTCTTTTGCAAAAGAGGGAGCCTATATCTATATCCCTAAATCTGTGGTGGCAGAAAAGCCGATTCAGATCATTCACTTCTCCACTGGGGAGCAAGGAGACTTTATGTTACAACCGCGTTCGCTTGTTGTGGCTGAAGAAAATGCACAAGTGCAAATCATAGAGCGCCATCAAAGTTTAGCAGAGCACGCTGTTTGGACAAATGCTGTGACAGAAATCTTTGCGGATAAAAATGCTATTATCGATTATTACAAGATCCAAAACGATCGTCACGATGCCTCACTTGTGGATAATACTTATATCGCACAACAAGGCAATAGCAACGTTAAAGTCCACACTTTCTCTTTTGGTGGAAAAATAACCCGAAACAATTTGAACTTCTATCAAAAAGGAGAACATATTGATTCAACTATGAAAGGAATTACCATTATAGAAGATCAACAACATGTCGATCACTATACCTTGGTAAATCATGAACAACCCAATTGTGAAAGTCATCAAGACTATAAAGGAATTTATTCTGATAAAGCAGTGGGGGTCTTTAACGGAAAAATCTATGTCGATCAAATCGCACAAAAGACCAATGCCTTTCAACAAAACAACAATATTTTATTAGACGATAAAGCCACGATTAATACCAAGCCACAGCTCGAGATTTTTGCAGATGATGTAAAATGCTCTCACGGTTGTACCATTGGTCAATTAGACGAAGACGCCTTGTTCTATCTTCGCACGCGTGGAATCCCTAAAAAGGAAGCCAAAGGTTTACTCACCTATGCCTTTGCCAATAATGTCTTGGAAAGTGTCGCTATTCCTGCACTTAAAACAAGAATCAACAAATTGATTGCGATGAAATTAGGGGTTGAAATAGGACATGACTTATAAAACCTTAGATATTCAAAAAATCCGTTCGGATTTTCCTATTCTTCAACGTGAGGTAAACGGGCAGCCCTTAGTCTATTTTGACAATGCGGCTACTTCGCAAACGCCACAACAAGTAATTAATGTGATTGTAGATTACTACAGTCAATACAATGCAAACATTCACCGTGGGGTGCACAGCTTGAGTCAAGAAGCCACAGATGCGTATGAGCAGGCACGCCAAAAGGTGCAACAACATTTCAATGCCGCTAAGGCACATGAAATTATTCTTACTTCTGGAACAACACACAGCATTAACATCATCGCTTCGGGTTATGCTTCTCTTTTAAAAGCAGGAGACGAATTGTTAGTCTCTGCAATGGAACACCACTCTAATATCGTTCCCTGGCAAATGTTATGCGAAAAAACAGGCGCGATCTTAAAGGTGATTCCTATGACCCAACAGGGAACACTTGAGATGAACACCTATGACACTTTGTTAAACGAAAAAACAAAACTCGTCTTTGTCAATCATGTTTCAAATGCTTTAGGAACGGTTAATCCCATAGAAGAAATCATTACAAAAGCCCATGCTGTAGGCGCAAAAGTATTGATTGATGGTGCACAAGCGGCACCTCATATCAAAGCAGATGTTCAAGCCCTAGACATTGATTATTATGTGACTTCTGCCCATAAGTTATGTGGCCCAACAGGGGTAGGTATGCTTTATGGGAAAGAAGATTTACTCAATAGTCTTCCGCCCTATCAAGGAGGTGGAGAAATGATTGCAGAGGTGACCTTTAAAAAAACTACCTATGCCGACTTACCGCATAAATTTGAAGCGGGGACACCTAATATCGCCGGCGGTATTGCTTTTGGCGCAGCCTTAGATTATATGAACGCCATTGGATTTGACGCAATCGCGGCTTATGAGCAAGAGCTGCTAGACTATGGAACTGCTCAGCTTAAAGCGGTTGATGGAGTAGCAATTTATGGCGAAGCCAAAGAAAAAACAGCCGTAATTTCTTTTAATGTCAAGGGGATTCACCCTTATGATATCGGGAGTATCTTAGACAAAATGGGAATAGCGGTTCGCACGGGACATCATTGTGCACAACCCATCATGGACTATTACCAGATCCCGGGAACAGTGCGGGCCTCATTTTCTTTTTACAATACCAAAGAAGAAATCAACCTCATGATCGCAGCGCTAAAACGCGCTATGGCGATGTTGCAATAAATCGTATCTTTATAGGGCTATGACCATACAAGAAACCCAACGAGAAATTATCGAAGAATTTAGCCTTTTTGAAGACTGGATGCAACGCTATGAATATATGATTGAGCTAGGGAAATCCCTTCCGCTCATTCCAGAAGAATTTAAAACAGACGACAACATCATTAAAGGTTGTCAAAGCAAAGTCTGGGTGCATGCAGCCTTAGACCAAGATAAATTGCAATTCTCTGCAGACAGTGATGCCATTATCACCAAAGGAATCATTGCGATTTTGATTCGCGCTTTCTCCAATCAACACCCCAAAGATATTCTTGATGCGAATACCGATTTTATCGATGAGATCGGGCTCAAAGAACACTTATCACCCACACGTGCAAATGGTTTGGTCTCAATGATTAAACAAATTAAATTATACGCCATCGCTTTTCAAACGCAACTCAACTAATTATGTCAGAAACAACGATTGATACACACGACTTAGGCGAGAAAATCGTCAAAGTGCTCAAGACCATTTTTGATCCAGAAATCCCAGTAGATATTTATGAGTTGGGATTGATCTATGATGTTTTTGTCAACGAAGATCAGGAGGTGAAAATCTTGATGACCCTTACTACTCCAAACTGCCCAGTAGCAGAAACCCTTCCTGTTGAGGTAGAAGAAAAAGTCAAATCCCTCAATGAAATAAAAGATGCCGAAGTAGAGATTACTTTTGATCCTCCATGGACACAGGAATTGATGAGTGAAGAAGCGAAGCTTGAATTAGGATTCTTATAGGATGGCCCACGAAATTGTCAATCGCGTGGCAAAAAGTTCTCTGGTCACTTTTGATCTTGAAGAACACTATCCAGAAGGAAAGAGAGTCGCTTTAGACCTTAGCCAGTGGCTAGAACAAGGCGTTATTTTACGCGAAAAAGAATTTAGAGCAGCCTTAAAAAACGTTGACTTTTCGGTCTATCAAGACACTTATGTTGCCTTGTATTGTTCCACAGAGGCCCTTTTACCTGCATGGGCAAATCTTTTGGTAACCACCTATCTTCAACCCTTCGCCAAGAAAGTGATTTGGGGTTCTTTAGCAGAATTAGAAAATGCTATTTTTCAAGATTTAGTGCATTCGCTTCCTGTCGAACCTTATAAAGACAAGCCAGTGATCATCAAAGGCTGCGCCGAAAAAGCCATTCCCCCTTCTGCATTTATAGCTTTGGTGGAGAAATTACAACCCCATGTCAAGAGCTTAATGTATGGGGAAGCCTGTTCTTCTGTACCTTTGTATAAAAAGTAAGCTTGTCTGTTTCTAAAAAAGTACTGATTTTAAGTTATTACTGGCCACCTTCTGGTGGGTCTGGAGTACAGCGCTGGATGTATTTTGCGAAGTACCTCAAGCAATTGGGCTGGGAACCTATCGTTATTACGGTAGATGAAAAGCAAGCCGCTTATCCACAGTTAGATAAAAGTCTTTTAAAAGAAGTGGAAAGCATTAGAGTGATCAAAACTTCCACCCAAGAACCCTTGCGTTTATATGCTCGCTTAACCAGTGGAAGTTCGCAAAAAGGAATCCCTCAAGGCGAGGTGAACACCAAAAGTTTTTTTGGGAAGATCGCCGCATATATCCGTGGGAATTATTTTATACCAGATGCACGAAAAGGCTGGGTGCCTTTTGCCGTTAAGGCAGCACAAAAATTACTAAAGGAAGAAAATATCGATCACTTGATCACCACTGGACCACCGCATTCGACTCATTTAGCGGGTTTACAATTGAGTGAATTGTTTCAACTCAATTGGTGGGTAGATTTTCGCGACCCCTGGAACGATATCTTTTACAATAAACAAATGAGGCGTACTCAAAGGAGTCAAGTCAAAGATGCGCAATTAGAAAAGACCGTACTGCAAAAAGCCAGCGGAGTAATCACCACTATAGGGGGGGAACTGCACAACAACTTAAAAGAAAAAGCCCCTCAACAAAGCTTTATTGCACTAGCCAATGGTTTTGATGCAGCGTTGATGGAAACAATAACTGCAAACCCAGTTGAAGATGCGTTTCACATCGTTTATACCGGTTTACTCACCCAACACCAGGCCTATCCCGCTGTCCTTAAAGCTTTAGGACAACTAAAAGGAAACCGACCCATTCGTTTTTCTCTGGCGGGAAATATCCCTGAAAGTATCCTCGTAGAAATTCGTACTGCTTTGCCTAATATTGAGGTGGTTGATCACGGTTATTTAGACCATGCGACCGCTATCGCATTAATGAAAAGTGGTCATTTATTGCTGAATTTTATTTTCACAGGGGCGACTACCCAAATGATTTCTGGGAAGTTATTAGAGTATTTTGCGACCCAAGTTCCCGTGCTTTCTCTAGGCGATCCTCTTTCTGCTGCAGGCGAATTTATCGCCAAAGGGACTTGTGCTAAAATGATCGAAAATGACGATCACCTGACCATAGTTGCCTTTATTCAAAGCTTATTTGAAGCAGATAAAGCACCATTAAATAAGATGGAAAATCTTTCTGAGTGGAGTAGAAAAGCACTCACAGAACGTCTCATCAGGGAAGTTCTTTTTTAAGATTGTTGTTGTTTTCTTATAACCCAGAAAATAGGAGCTAAAAAACCAATCATCGCTGCCGGTAAAAGCCAGCTCCCAATCCATTACTTTTATTGACTGCAACAAAGAAAGTTTGAAGTTGGATATAAGTGAAGATTATAAGAATAAGCAATTGCATCCAATGTAATCGTTGCTTTTCGATTAGTTGGATTCTTGATCTTTTTGGGAGACGATTTAAAAGCGCATAGAGAAGACTTGCAATAATGGGTAAACCCCATAAAAGGACAAATACAGCTCTGCTTATGTATTATAATTTCTTACCCTCTTATTTATAAAAATTCATTTCGTCTATGTATTCCCAACTCTCTTGAGGCAATAGAGGACGAACGTTTTTCCCTGCTTTAATCCATTCTCTTATTTGAGAGGAAGCAACTTCGATTTTAGGGGCGTCGACTAAATGGATACTCTTGTACTTTGCCAATGCTTCAGAAGGAGTTTCAGCTTCATTTCTAGGATAAACATAGAGGGGGTAACGTTCTAAAATAACCTCGTAGTTTTTCCATTTATGAAAAGAAGCCAGATTATCTTCCCCAATGATAAGGGCAAATTTTTTATCGGGGTATTTTTCTTCTAATCGAATAAGGGTATCGCAAGTATAGTTAGGGGTAGGAAGATTAAACTCTATGGTCGAGGGTTGCATTGCGGGGTACTCTTTTGTCGCGCGATAAACCAACTCTAAACGGTGGTTATTCGACAACATACTCTGCTTTTGTTTAAATGGATTTTGCGGGGTCACCACAAACCATATCTGATCTAAGTTAGTGTGCTCTACAAAGTGATTCGCGAGAATTAAATGCCCATTGTGAATAGGGTTAAACGTGCCAAAAAACAAACCAATTTGCTGCATGTTGCAAAGGTAGCGAATTGCTTAAGAACGCAAGAATTCTTTTACTAAACGAACGACTTCTTGTTTTGCTTTAGCAAGATTATCGTTGACTAGAATCACATCAAAATCTTGTGAATAGATTAATTCTGTAGCCGACTTGTCAAGGCGCTGTTGAATTTTCTCTTCTGTCTCTGTATTGCGTTGTCGCAAGCGTTTTTCTAATTCTTCTAAAGAAGGGGGTTGTACAAAGACCGCTAAGGTTTCTTCGGGGTACTGTTCTTTTACATTAAGCCCCCCGATGACATCAATGTCGAATAAAACGTTTTTACCATTTGCCCAGAGCCGCTCTACTTCAGACCGCAAGGTCCCATAAAAAGCACCTTTATAGACTTCTTCATATTCGATGAATGCGTCTTCTTCAATCTTTTGGCGAAACTCTTCTTCACTTAAAAAATAATAATCTTCTCCGTCTTTTTCTTCTCCGCGAGGAGGACGAGAAGTAGCAGAAATGGAGAAGCCTAAAGGAAGATTTTGCAGCAGTAAATGGCGAACTAAGGTGGTTTTTCCACTCCCAGATGGAGCTGAAAATACAAACAGTTTTCCGGTTTCCATTTTTATAAAACGTTAAGTAATTGCTCTTTGATTTTTTCTAATTCGTCTTTCATTTGAACGACAATCTTTTGCAAACCTGCATGATTAGCTTTAGATCCAATGGTGTTGATTTCTCGACCCATTTCTTGTGCGATAAAACCTAATTTTTTCCCATTGGCTTGATCTTGCGCCATGATCTCTTTAAAGTAGGCTATATGATTGGCTAAACGCACTTTTTCTTCGGTGATATCATATTTTTCGAGATAATAAATCAACTCTTGCTCAAGTCTGTTTTGATCTACTTCAATGGCTAACTGTTCAAGAGCAGTGTTAAGTTTTTCGGTGACTTTAGCTTTGCGTTCTGGATCAATCTCTATCGCGTCTTCTAGCAGTTGCGCTAGATTGGTTAGACGTTTATCAAAATCTACCGCTAAGGCCTTTCCCTCGTCTTGACGGTGCTGATTGACTTTGCCCAGGGTGGAAGAAAATAGGGCGAGTAAAGTTTCTTTTTCCGCCTCGCTTAAGGCTTCTTTTTCTGTTTTTAGAGTATCTGGTAAACGCACCGCTATTTTGAGTAATTCGGTTGTGTCACCACTGTGGATTTCTTTTAGTTGCTGGAGATAGTTTTGAACAACCTCTTTATTGAGTACACTAGAATTTTCATTTCCAGAGTTGTCGACAAAGATTGATACATCAATTTTTCCACGGGTCAATTGCTTGTTAATTTGATTCCTCAATTGAGGCTCTAGTTCTCTGTAGCAATGGGGTGTTCTAAAGTTAAGATCAATATTTTTACTGTTAAGTGTTCTTAATTCTATGGTGATTTTTTTGTGTTGAAATTGAGTTTCACCTTTCCCAAAACCCGTCATGGATACTATCATTTCTTTATTTTATAATTCTTTTATTTTAATGTTTCTAAAGGAGACTTTATCATCGTGATCTTGCAATCCTATTTTTCCTGTTTTGAAAGCTCCAAAACCTTTCCATCCTTTAAATTTACTGTTGTTGACAAGCTCGTCCCAAGCTTCTCCACTAAGAGGAAAACGAACGATTTCTGTCCCGTTAAAAACAACATTCCCTTTATTTGCGTTGTGATCAACCGTTAGTAAAACGTGGTTCCATTCTCCCGCTGGATTGCATACATCTGCGGTGGGTTGCACTAAATCATAGAGCGCGCCGGCTTGATGAAATTTTGGATTGGCTTTAGCGTCGGGGTGACGTTCGTTATCTAAGATTTGAATTTCTGGACCAGTAATGTAAGGCTCGCCAAATTCTTCTCCTTCTTGTACACCCCAGAAAATCCCGCTATTTCCTACTTCTGAAACATTCCATTCGATAGAAAGGACAAAGCTGGTAAAGCTTTGATCGGTCACGATGTTTTTACCTCCATCGCCCCATTTTCTATCTTCTTTAGGGTCAAAGGTTAAAACGCCATCTGCAACGCTCCACTCTTCTCCTATTTTGTCACCGTTATACTGATGCCAGCCATTAAGTGTTTCACCATCGAATAGTGAAATCCATTCTTCTTGAACAGTGGTTTTTTCTTCTACAGCAGGCTTTTCTTCCTGTGTTTTTTTCTTTTGGTTAAGGTTTTGGCAAGAACTTAAAATAATTATTCCTGCAAGAAACAGTAGTTGTTTTTTCATGATATTATATGTTTAAAATATCTTTTAAATGGGCTTGGTCAATATCACCCCCTGCAAAGTCATCGAAGGTTTTTTCAGTCGCTTCAATGATATGGTTTTTGATAAAAGCAGCACCTTCACTAGCGCCTTGCTCTGGGCTTTTAATGCAGCATTCCCACTCCATTACTGCCCACACATCACAACCGTATTCTGTTAATTTTGTAAAAATAGTTTTAAAATCGATTTGTCCGTCGCCAGGAGAGCGATAGCGTCCTGCGCGATTTCGCCAGTCACCGTATCCACCAAAGGCCCCTTTTTTCCCATTGGGTTTAAATTCAGAATCCTTGACATGGAAGGCTTTGATAAACTCGTGGTAATGGTCGATATAAGTGATATAGTCAAGTTGTTGTAAAACAAAGTGACTGGGGTCATATAATATATTCGCACGTTTGTGGTTTCCTGTGGCAGCTAAAAAGCGTTCAAAGGTTTCGCCATCGTGCAGATCTTCTCCGGGGTGAATTTCATAGCAAGCATCTACCCCATTTTCATCAAAGACATCAAGGATGGGCAGCCAGCGATTCGCGAGTTCTTTAAAGCCCAGATCAATGAGTCCATCGGGTTGTTGTGGCCATGGGTGCCAGTATGGCCAAAGTAAAGATCCTGAAAAGGTCGCGTGAGCACTAATTCCCAATCTGCGACTGGCGATCCCGGCTTTTTTGACTTGGTCCACCGCCCAGTCTGTTCTTGCTTTAGGATTATTTTTCACAGCCTCTGGCGCAAAGTTGTCGAACATCTTGTCATAAGCTGGATGTACTGCCACCAACTGCCCTTGTAAGTGGGTAGACAATTCTGTGATTTCTAAGCCATAGGAGTTGACTTTTCCTTTTAACTCATCACAATAGGTTTGACTTTCTGCAGCAGTATCAAGGTCGATCAACCATTTATCGAGGGTGGGGATTTGTATGCCTTTGTAGCCCAAATCTGCGGCCCATTGACAAAGTCCTTCCAAACTGTTGAACGGTGCTTTTTGATCGATAAACTGTGCCAGAAAAACGGCGGGTCCTTTAATCGTTTTCAATTGTTCCTGTTTTTATAAATTCACCCAAACGTTGCCGTTTTGGTGTGATTCTACTACTTTTTCAATAAATAGCATCCCGCGAACACCTTCTTCCATCTCTGGAAAAGCGCCGTGAATAAATGCTTCACCGCGTATCGCTTTGGCAACGCCATTATAGATATTACCCATGGCATCAAAAAGTCCTTCTGGATGTCCAGGAGGTAGTTTTGTGGCTTCTTGCGCAAATGTACTGTGGAAATCATGACCAGGCTTTAAAACCTGCATGGGTTTTCCCTCTTGTAAATAGGTAAGATAATTGGGGTTTTCTTGCCCCCATTTTAAGCTTCCTTTATGTCCATAGATTTGAACGGTAAAGTTGTTTTCTTCTCCGGTGGCGATTTGTGAGGCCCTTAAAACCCCTTTGCAATAATCAGAAAAACGAACTAAGATGGTTCCGTCAACATCCATTTGGTTATCTGGATAGCGGTAATTGAGGTCGGCTAATAATTGCTTTACCCGCATCCCAGTGACATATTCTAACATGTCAAAAGCGTGGGTGCCTATATCCCCTATGCAGCAGCTTAATCCTCCTTTTTCAGGATCTAGACGCCAGATAGATTTTCTTAAATCTGGCTGATGCATAAAGGGATTGATCCAGCCTTGATAGTATTGTAAATCGACCTTTTGTACGTCTCCAATTACGCCCTCGGCAATCATTTGCTTCATTTGACGAATCATGGGATAGCCCGTATAAGTATAGGTAACAGCAAAAACAACTTGTTGCTTTTTTTGAATGGCCTCTAATTCTAGGGCTTCTCCATGGGTAGTGGTTAAAGGTTTTTCACAGATAACATTAAAGCCATTTTCCAATAACTTTTTGGCCATTGGAAAGTGAAGAAAATTAGGGGTTAGAACAGAAACTACCTCAACGCGTTCCTCTTGAGGAAGCCGCATCTCTGCTTCAACCAAATCTTCAAAGCTATCGTAAACCCGATTTAACGGCAGCCCAATATGTGCTCCAAACTCCTTGTTTTCTGATGGATTAGGATTAAAACATCCCGCTGTAATTTGATAGCGATCAAACATACTCGAGGCGATGCGGTGAACAGCGCCAATAAGAGAATCGCCACCTCCTCCTAAAATTCCTAAACGTATTTTATGACTCAATTTATTCTTCTTGAATTTCTATTTTTTCTTCTTTAAAGATAAGCATAAATAATACGAGTACTCCAATAGCAAAAGCAGCAGGAAGTATCCAAATCATTTCCCAATTGTGGGACCCGTTATCAAGTAAATAAGTATCAGAGATTTTGCCTGCTACCCAAAAGCCCACGAGCATTCCTACCCCATAAGTGGCTAAAGTAATCAAGCCTTGTGCGGCGCTTTTTATTTTTTCCCCAGCTTTAAAGTCAGTATAAATTTGCCCTGAAACAAAAAAGAAGTCATAACATATCCCGTGGAGTGCAATCCCCATGATTAACATAAAAGTCAATTCTCCCGTATTTCCATAGGCAAACAAAGTATAGCGTACTGCCCAGGCAAGCATTCCAACTAGAATTGTTTTTTTGAAACCAAATTTTTTAAAGAAAACCGGAAGAAGTAACATGAATAATACCTCACTAATTTGTCCTAAGGTCATTTTCCCGGTAGGGTTTTCCATACCTAATTCTACTAGAAAAGGATTGGCTTGCTGGTAATAAAAAGCCAAAGGGATACAGATTAAAATAGAAGTAATAAAGAACATTAAGAAGTTGCGGTCTTTCAAAAGTTTTAAAGCGTCAAAGCCCAAAACATGACCGATTGACAAAGCTTCAGCTCCTGTATTTGATGGAGGGGTTTTAGGTAGCGTAAAGCTAAAAAGTCCTAATATAAATGAAGCACCAGACACCATTAGAAAGGTGTTAGCTAATGCTCCTGCAGCAATCGCTTCTAAGGAATCCCAACTAAGGTAACTAATCACTAATCCAGCGACGATCCATCCAATAGTCCCAAAGACACGAATCAAAGAAAACTCTTTAGCGGGATCTTTCATTTGATTAAAGGAGACAGAATTAACTAAAGCTAAAGTTGGCATATAAACTATCATATAACCAAAAACATAAGGATAAAAAGTATCGAAATTTCCTGCTTGTGACATGAGATACATCAAGCCACCCCCAATAAGGTGTAATACGCCTAAGATCCGTTCTGCGTTAAAATAGCGATCGGCGATTAATCCAATAAAAAGCGGAGCGATAATCGCTCCCCATGATTGGGTAGAAAAAGCCATGGCTGTTTCTGCACCACTAGCCCCTAGATTGTTTCCTAAAAAAGTTCCCAAGGTGACAAACCACCCTCCCCAAATAAAAAATTGGAGGAACATCATAAAGGATAATTGAAATTTAGTCGTTGAATTCATTTTTAGTTTATGAGATTGATTAAACGATATGTTTTCCTTTTTCTAGCAATAAGTTTTTTGTCGCGAGTATACCATCAATTTCAGACAGGACTTCCCCTTCATATTCTACCCCGATAAAGCCAGTATATCCAGCAGATTTAACCAGCTTTAACATGGGTAAATAGTCGGTGTGAGTTTCATTGCCTTGCGCATCAAAATCATGGGATTTTGCACTAACGGCAAAAGCGCGGGGCATTAATTCTTCTACCCCTTTATAGCGGTCGTATTCTTTCACGCATTTAGCCCCCCAGCGTTCACCATTTTCTCTTTCTAGGCAAAAATTGCCAAAGTCAGGCAGGGTACCACAGTTGGCTTGATTGACTTCGTCTAACATTTCCATCACTAGAGAAGCATTAGAAGAAAGATATCCGTGATTTTCTACAATAATATTGACCTTATAAGGAGCAGCGAATTCCCCTAACTTGCGCATACTTTCTGCAGATTGAGCTTTCCACGCCTGTGGGTTGCGCTCTCCAAAAAGATTAATGCGAATAGAATGGCAGCCCATAGCCGCTGCGACCTCTACCCATGTTTTGTGATTTTCAATGGCTTTGTTACGTTTGCTTATAGTAGGCACTGCAAGGTCTCCTTCCCCATCAATCATTATCAACACATTTTCTACCCCGTGTTCTATTGCTTTTGTATTTGACTGGGCGATAAATTGTTTTAATGCAGCGTTTTTGTTTTTGGCTTCTGTAACATCTTTGTACAACTGATTGACATATTCAATTCCTTCAAAACCTAATTCTTTTGCTTTAGCAGCAAAATCATAGGGGTTTAGTTCTCCTTCTTGAATGGCTTTGTGTAAAGACCACTGCGCTAGAGAGAGTTTAAAAAAAGGTGAAGCAGAGAGATTTGGGCTGAAATAGTTCCCTACTAATGTTTGGGCTGATAGCGATCCTATTGCTGTTGCTCCAATGCTTAGAGCTAAGCTATTTTGAATAAATTTTCTGCGTTTCATAAGTAAGTTAATTTAATTAAAACAATGTAATAATACTTAAAAGAACTCAAGATGAATGCGATTGGAGTTTATTATTTATTCAAACGAAAACGTTATTAATTGATATTTAATGATAAATAAAGTGGTTTTTTGAGGAAAGCTCAATTCTATGTCCTATTTTAGAAAGAATAAAATTACCCAAATAATGAGCAATGCTAATTTTGAAACCCAGTATGACGCTATCGTTGTAGGGACCGGTATAAGTGGCGGTTGGGCTGCTAAAGAGTTAACAGAGAAAGGACTAAAAACATTGGTCCTAGAACGGGGTAGAATGGTCAAACACATCGAAGACTATCCTACCATGAATAAAGATCCATGGGAGTTCCCCCACGGAAATGTAATTACTAACGAGACAAAAGAAAGACAACCCAAACAAAGTAGAACAGGCTACACTACTAGAGAGGGATCAAAACACTTTTTTGTCGATGACATTAAGCATCCTTATAATGAGGACAAACAATTTGATTGGTGTCGTGGTTATCATGTAGGCGGGCGTTCAATTATGTGGGGAAGACAAAGCTACCGTTTGAGTAATTTTGACTTTGAAGCTAATTTAAAAGATGGCGTTGCAGTCGATTGGCCTATTCGTTACGAAGACATTGCCCCATGGTATTCTTATGTTGAACAACACGCCGGGATTTCTGGAGAGTTATTAGGCCTAGATCACTTTCCTGATGGAGAGTACCTTAAACCAATGGAATTAACCTGTGTTGAAGATCACTTAAAAGAATCCATTGCAGAAAAATACACCGATCGGGTGTTAACCATCGGTCGAGTTGCTCATATCACCGAGGGAACAAAACCCGGAGCCGGTAGAATTAATTGTCAATACAGAAATCGCTGTATGAGAGGATGCCCTTTTGGGGGATATTTTAGTAGTAATTCTTCTACTTTGCCGATGGCAGAAGCGACGGGAAATATGACTTTACGTCCAAATTCTATCGTACATGAGGTAATCTATGATGCTGAAACGAAGAAGGCCTCTGGCGTTCGGGTGATTGATACAGAAACTAAAGAAAGCATGGTGTTTAACGCCAAAGTTGTTTTCTTATGCGCCTCCGCAGTTGCCTCTACCTCTATCCTATTACAATCTAAATCTGAACATTTCCCGAACGGGATGGGGAATGCTTCTGGAGAACTAGGTCACAATATCATGGATCACCACTTCCAAGTTGGTGCTTATGGAGAATTTGATGGATTCGACGATAAATACTTTACTGGAAGAAGACCCAATGGAATCTATATCCCGCGATTTAGAAATATCGGTGGTGATACTGAACGTAAAGATTTCTTACGCGGTTATGGGTATCAAGGTGGCGGTGGTCGCGGCTCTTGGACAGAAAACGTCAAAGAAATGGCCTATGGCCCAGAATTTAAAGAAGCCTTAATGAATCCAGGTGGATGGAATATGGGATTAAACGGTTTTGGCGAAGTATTGCCATATCACGAAAATCGAATGTATTTGGATTATGAAAAGTTAGACGAGTGGGGATTACCTACCGTTACTTTTGATGCTGATATTAAAGACAACGAACTCGCCATGCGAAAAGACATGAAAGAGCAAGCGGTCAAAATGCTAGAAGAAGCCGGATTTAAAAATGTTCAAGGCTATGACAATGAATATCATCTAGGGTTAGGAATTCACGAAATGGGAACCGCTAGAATGGGACGTGATCCTAAAACCTCTGTCCTGAACAAGAATAACCAGTTACACGAAGTGCCTAATGTCTTTGTAACAGATGGTGCTTGTATGACTTCTGCTGGAAATGTAAACCCTTCCTTAACCTATATGGCCCTTACTGCTCGTGCAGTAAACTTTGCCGTTGAAGAATTAAAAAAGAACAATCTGTAAAGTAAAATATTATGCAAAGAAGAACCGCTTTAAAGAATATAGGACTCTCATTTGGAGCACTTACTTTAACTCCTACTGTAGCCAGCTTATTGCAAAGTTGTCAAACAACAGAAGCAGGTTGGGGCCCCTCACTATTGTCTCAAGAAGATGCGAGTTTTGTAACTAAAATTATCGATGTAATGCTACCCACTACTGCAACTGTTCCTGGAGCAAGTGATTTAAACTTAATTCAATTTATCGACGCATATCTAGCAAAAGTGACTAGTCCAGAAGAGCAAAAATTTGCCACAATGGCAACGGGAATTTTTGCGGGGGTAGTACAAGCTGCCGCTGGAAAAGACAATGCTGCCGATCTTACTGCAGAGGACATCGATGTACAATTGAACAAATTTTTACGTGCAACCCCAAAAGACTTAGCCACAAGAGGTAAAGCTTATAACGATTATTTAGCTGGGCTAGAAGATGGCACTGCTGGTGCTCCACCAATTGAGGGAGTGTGTCAAAGCTATTTATTCAACCTGAGATCTTTAGCGGTTCGCGCCTTTGAAGGAAATGCTATTATCGCTACAGAACATCTTGCCTATGCTCCAGTTCCTGGGCAACAAAAAGGCTGCGTTGACTTGCAAGAAGCTACCGGCGGGAAAAAGTTGGCTTTATAAGCTGCGTAAGTATTCTGCAATCGCTCTTGCTTCTTCCTGACTAAGGTTTTGATTGATCATCAATATATTGTTGTACTCTGCTAACAAGGCTTTTGCAATAGGGTCTTCTTTCAACATTTCTGTGGGATTCAACAATATATTCATTACCCAGGCGGGATGACGACGTTCATAAATACCTTTCATCGCCGGGCCGATTAATTTGCCCACTGGTTTGTGACAAGCGGTACATTTTTGTTTAAACGCTTTGGCACCATTCGCAACTAAAGCGTCATCTATAGCGCTGTCAAAGACTAAATCTTTTACAGGGCCTATTCCTTTATTATTTAAATCAATGGGCGTAGCTGTTTTTTCGCTTACAGTCTTTGTCTCTTCTTTTTTAGTGCGATTAAATTTAAATCCATCTTCTTTTTTCTCGTTAGAAGAACCACAAGCAATCAATGTTGAAACGAAGAGAAAGGTCAATATCTTTTTCATAAAAATGCATTTATTCATCTAAATGTAATGGCTTAAAAGGCAGAATTACAAAAATGAGATGAATATCATTTCAATTAGCCTCGAAAACGATTTTAAGACCCCTTTTTATTTTCTAGCTGTTTACTTTCTTGCACTCTTTTGGTAACTAAATACACTCCTGCAAACACAAGTAATGTTGCTGTCGATTTAACAAAATCCATTTGATCATTCCCGGTAAATGTCGCATAAAAAATGGCAATAATCGGCTGTACATAAGTCAAGACGCCAATGGTTGTAGGGGGTACTTCTCTTAAGGCATACATATTCAATAAATAAGCAAAGAAAGTCGTAAACAACAAAACAAAACCAATTCTCCACAGGGCATCCCAAGGCAACAACTGCCATTCAACCGCTAATAATTCTTTTGTACCAAAGGGCAAATTCATTAAGACCCCCAGCGGGAACATCCATTTCATCAGGGTAATGACTTGATACTTTTTTGTGATGGGCTTCATAATGACTAAATAGGCTCCATAACTAAAAGCATTAATCAGCATCATGGCATTCCCTAGCGGGATATTAGGTGCATTTTTAGTAAAGGAACTGCCGTATAATACTAAGATTAAGGCTCCGCCAAAACCTAAGACGATCCCCATGAACTTCATTAAAGTGATTCTTTCTTTTAAAAACATCCAGGAGAGTAACATCACTATAATGGGCATAATGGTGATAATTACTGAGCTGTTAATGGGAGTAGAGAGACTTAAACCACGGATAAAAAAGACCATATTAAGGCACATCCCAAAGGCGGTAGCAGCAAAAATTCTAAGGTAATCTTCTCGCTCAATTTTTTCTGTAGGATAAAACAAACTCAACCCACCAAAAAGGATACTGGCAGTAATAACCCGTAAAAGTACTAAACCATATGGACCAATATAATCTGGCATAATCACCTTCATAATCGTGTGATTAAGCCCATAAATGGTGGTGGCGCCGATTGCCGCAAGCAATGCGAGCAGTCTCTTATCCATCGAGTGCCTCTTTCGCTTTAGCAACAGTTGCCTTTGCATTGCCGATATACAACTTGTCTTTATACAACAAAACTGGTCTTTTTAAAAAGGTATAATGCGAGAGTAATAAGCTTTTTATGGCCGCTTCGTCTAGGCTGCTTTTATCGATTTCTTTTAATTTTTGAGCACGTTTATTTAAGAGTGCTTCATAAGAACCACTATGCTGATAAAGAAGCTCGAGTTGTGCTGCTGTCAAAGGTCTTTTTTTGATGTCAATTTGTCTAACATCGTTACTTAAAGCTAGCGTTTTCATGATCCTTTTGCAGGTATCACAGCTACTTAAATAATAAAATAAATGCATTGATTTTCACCTTTTATGCAAAGTAAATCAAAATTAGTCAAAGCAAAGAGAAATCAAGGGAATCTCTTACCTTTGTAATTCTATTTTTGAAAAGATCACATGAAAAAGAAATTGCGATTTAACAGTGCAACCATCCACGGAGGGCAAGCACCAGACCCAGCTTATGGCGCAGTAATGCCCCCTATTTATCAAACCTCTACCTATGCGCAAACCACGCCCGGTGGACATAAAGGATTTGAATATAGCCGTACCCATAACCCCACCCGTCAAGCCCTAGAAAAATCTTTGGCAAGTATAGAAAATGGGAAACACGGTTTAGCCTTTGCTTCTGGATTAGCTGCTATGGACGCTGTGATGAAGCTTCTTCAACCTGGCGATGAAGTGATTTCAACGAATGACCTTTATGGAGGGTCTTACCGCTTGTTCACTAAAATCTTTGAAGGCTTTGGACTAAAATTTCACTTTGTGGGTATGAATGATTTGGCGAATGTTGAAGCGGCCATCAATAGCAATACTAAATTGATTTGGGTAGAAACCCCTACTAATCCCATGATGAATGTGGTCGATATTGAAGCAGTAGCAAATTTGACTAAAAAGAACAATCTACTATTAGCCGTTGACAATACTTTTGCTTCCCCTTATTTGCAACAACCACTTAATTTTGGAGCAGACATCGTGATGCACTCTGCTACTAAATATCTTGCTGGGCACTCAGATGTTGTCTTAGGGTCTCTTGTGGTCAACGACGATGATTTACATGAACGTTTGGCCTTTATACAAAATGCCAGTGGTGCTGTACCCGGTCCCATGGATAGTTTTTTGACCCTTCGCGGAATTAAAACCTTACACGTTCGCTTGCAACGCCATTGTGAAAATGGTAAAACTGTGGCAGAATATCTAGCCGCCCACCCCAAAATTGAAAAAGTGTACTGGCCTGGTTTTGACACCCATCCTAACCATGCTGTTGCTAAAAAGCAAATGAAAGACTTTGGCGGAATGCTATCTTTTATCCCAAAAGGAGCCGACTATAAAGCAGCCATCAAAATCGTCGAAAACCTTAAACTCTTTACCCTAGCAGAATCACTAGGGGGTGTAGAAAGTTTAGCCGGTCACCCTGCTTCGATGACCCATGCATCTATCCCTAAAGAGGAACGCGAAAAGAGCGGAGTTGTTGATTCTCTTATTCGTTTAAGTGTGGGGATAGAAGATGCACAAGACTTGATTGATGACCTCGCTCATGCCATTGAATAGAAAGATGGTATCTTTAGACTAGAAATTATCGCATGCAACTTCCAGAAGGAAAGAAAATCTATTTTGCCTCTGACAATCATTTAGGGGCTCCTACACCAGAAGAAAGCGCACCCCGGGAGCGAATCTTTGTACAATGGCTTGACCATATCAAAGAAGATGTTGGGGTACTATTCTTATTAGGAGATTTATTTGACTTTTGGTTTGAATATAAAACCGTCGTCCCAAAAGGTTTTGTACGCGTATTAGGAAAGCTAGCAGAGCTAGCCGACGCAGGCGTTCCCATTCACTTTTTTGTGGGAAATCACGACTTGTGGATGTTAGACTATCTCGAAAAAGAAATCGGAATTACTGTGCATCATTCCCCAGCTGAATTCACCTTTAACAACAAAAGCTTTTTTATAGGGCATGGAGACGGTTTAGGCCCTAACGACAAAGGCTTTAAACGCATGAAAAAGGTATTTACTAACTCCTTTTTTCAATGGTGTTTTCGCTGGATACATCCAGATTTTGGCATGCGTATAGGACATCATTTATCGATCAAAAACAAAATGATTTCTGGAGAAGAAGACGCTGTCTTTTTAGGCGAAGAAAAAGAGTGGTTAGCGCAATATGCCAAAAGAAAAAATCAAGAAAAAGCCAGAGACTATTACGTCTTTGGGCATCGCCACATCCCTTTAGATATTCCTATCGATCAAGCCCGATATATCAATTTAGGCGATTGGATTTCCCATTATACCTATGCTGTTTTTGATGGCAAAACACTCGAACTTAAATCGTGGAAGACCTTATAACCCATGCTAGAAAAAAAAACCTTAGCTGTTGAAAACACGGTATTAGTAGGCATCATTAATGCACAACAAGATGAAGATCAATCAAAAGAGTATCTTGACGAATTAGATTTTCTTGCCTTAACAGCTGGAGGGAAAGTGATAAAGCGTTTCACGCAAAAGATTGCTTTACCTAACCCTAAAACCTTTATCGGGAGTGGAAAGTTAGCAGAAGTGGAAACCTTTGTCCATGAGAACGATGTATCTACGGTAGTTTTTGATGACGAATTAACCCCTGCACAACAAAATAATATTGAGAAAACCCTAAAGTGTAAGATCCTTGATCGCACAGGTTTAATCTTAGACATTTTTGCACAACGCGCACAAACAAGTTATGCACGTACCCAGGTCGAATTAGCGCAATACCAATATCTATTGCCCAGATTAAAAGGATTGTGGACACACCTTGAAAGACAAAAAGGAGGGATCGGGATGCGCGGTCCTGGAGAAACAGAGATAGAAACAGACCGTCGTATTGTTCGTGATAAAATCACCCTCTTAAAGAAAAAATTGACTATTATAGATAAGCAGATGGCTACCCAGCGCGGAAACCGTGGAGCCCTTGTTAGGGTCGCTTTAGTCGGCTATACCAATGTGGGGAAATCAACCCTGATGAATGTTTTATCAAAAAGTAAGGTCTTTGCAGAAAACAAACTTTTTGCCACCCTGGATACCACTGTACGCAAAGTAGTGATTGGAAATCTTCCTTTTTTATTAAGTGATACGGTAGGGTTTATTCGCAAATTACCCACCCAATTAGTCGAGTCCTTTAAAAGTACCCTAGACGAAGTGATCGAAGCAGATCTTTTATTGCATGTTGTCGATATTGCTCACCCTAATTTTGAAGAGCACATTGCCTCTGTCAATCAAATCTTACAAGAGATCGACAGCCTGGACAAGCCCACCTTGATGGTCTTTAATAAAATTGACGCTTACGCTCCAGAGGTGATTGAAGAAGACGATCTAGTCACAGAACGAACCTCTAAGCACTATACGCTCGAAGAATGGGAAGACACCTGGATGGCAAAAATGAACGGAAATGCCTTGTTTATTTCAGCGCTAAATAAGTCTAACTTAGAAGATTTTAGAAAACGCGCTTATGCGGCTATTCGCGATATTCACATCACCCGTTTTCCTTATAATCATTTTCTCTACCCCGAGGGGTTAGAAGAATAAGACAAAAAACAATACCTTTAAAAAAAACCTACCTATGAAAAAGTTAATTACACTGCCCTTTATTTTGCTTTTATTAGCATGTGCCAAAAGTGACGATCCCACAACAACTGTTGATCTTGAAAGTATTTTTGGCGTAACCCAAATCGCTTCCCCTATAGGAGAAGGTCGCTTTTTTGAAGACATTAATTATGGAGATCAAGAACGACAACAACTCGACATTCTTCTCCCTGAAAATTCAAACCCTTCAGGCGTCGTTATCTTTTTTCACGGCGGAGGCTTTACTGGGGGAGACAAAGCACAAGCCTTTGACGACCTTTTGTTAGAAACCATGCAGGCTGTTTTTGAAAAAGACATTGCGATCGTTTCTGCAAATTATAGCTTGTTAACTACAACCGGAAACCAAGGGGTAATTTCTGCCCTTGAAGACGGAACAGAAGCGATCAGTTTTATTAAAAATCATTTAAGCCAAATGAATATCCCCTCCAATAAAATCATTCTAGCGGGGGCATCTGCTGGTGCAGGAATCGCCCAGTGGAATGGGTTTAAAAATAACCTCAATGACCAGGTTCAAGGTGTTGTCGCAATTGCCGCGCAAAGTACTTATGACCTCTATGAATGGGAAAATGTTTTCACTGGTTTTAGCTTAGATGGGTTAAGACAAATGAATCCCTTTTTACAAACACTTTTCTTAAGTTTTTATGGAGGAGAACCCACACAAGCAGATTTAGATGCGGTGGATTATCGCGATTTTATGGATGCTACAGATCCATCTTTATATGTCTATAACATTGCTGGGGATCAAGTAATTAATTCGCAAGGCGAAATTGATTTTGATGTCTTGTATCACAGTTATCTTCACGGTGATTACTTAAGAAGAAAAGCGATTGAAGTAGGACAAGCATTTTCTGGGGCGTTTCAAGAATTACCAGACGCTTTTATCATCCGTAAACTTAAGTAGAATAATCCCTGTAGTCACTTCGACATCCTTCGAATACTCCATGGTCACTTCGACCGAAGCCTACCATAGGGAGGCGAAGTGGAGAAGTCTCTAAATCGTATCATTCAAAAAATTCCATTCAGGGTTTTTGGTAGCGATAAGCTTTTCTTTTTTAATACGACTCCATCGTTTTAACTGCTTCTCTCGCTGAATAGCCTTCCTGATACTAAAAAAGTGTTCGTAGTAAATGAGGTAAATCGTTTTGTACCTGCTAGAAAAGGATTTTGAATTAGGCTCAGGGTTTCGATGTTCGTAAATCCTTCTTTTTAGGTTATTGGTCACCCCGATGTAAAGCACCGTTTTGGCCTTGTTTGTAAGGATGTAGATGTAGTAGTTCTTGGTCATAATGGTTAGATTTCTCGGCTTCGGTAGATTTCTCCACTTCGGTAGATTTCTCGACTGCGCTCGAAATGGACAAAGGTGGTCGCCTGCCTGCCGAAGGTATGGCCTGCCTACCGAAGGCAGGAAATGGACGGGGGTGATTGCAATGACCCTACAGTCACTTCGAGCCTTGTCCTGAGCCCCTTGTCCGGAGAGCAATCACTTCACTTGAAGCGAATTGTAGTGCTCCATAAAGGCCAATTTGAGCAAAAGATGATTTAAGTAAAAAAAGGGGAAATCCTGACAGTAAACGAGTCAAACCATAAATTTTAATTATTAAAGTTAAAATTTATTTATTATATTATACATATTTTAATGCATTTTTTGAGTGAAATTTTAGAGCAAAAAAAAATCCGTGCAATGCACGGATTTTAATTGATTGAGAGACTTATATCTCTGCCCAATAAGCGGACTATACTAAGGCTAGGCGAGCAAAGTCTGTTACCGTTAAATCTGCATTAACAGATTGAACATATTGTGTAACGGTTTGTTTGCTATCTTTGATAAACGCTTGGTTTACAAGAGTATTGTCTTTAAAGAAACGCTTGATCTTTCCTTTGGCAATGTTGTCTAACATAGCCTCTGGCTTACCTTCTTGACGCAGTTGGTCTTTGGCAATTTCGATTTCTTTTTCGATTACGGTTGCATCAACACCTTCTTCATTTAAGGCGATAGGATTCATTGCAGCGGCTTGCATGGCAACATTCTTTGCTGCTTCTGCTCCACCTTCTACGTTTGCAGAAAGACCTACGATGGTTGCGATTTTATTTCCAGCGTGGATGTAGTGTCCTACAAAAGGACCTTCGATTCTTTTGAAACCACCGATTTCAATTTTCTCTCCGATTACCCCAGTTTGCTCGGTTAATTTATCAGCTACGCTCATACCACCAAAGTCTGCAGCAAGTAAATCTTCGATTGTTTTTGCTTCTAAAGCTAAATCAAGGATTTGATTGGCTAAGGCTAAGTAACGGTCGTTTTTAGCAACGAAATCTGTTTCACAGTTTACTGACACAACAACACCAGCGGTATTGTCTGCGTTCACTTTAGCTAAAACAGCTCCTTCAGCTGAATCGCGATCAGCGCGATTAGCCGCAACTTTTTGACCTTTTTTACGTAAGTTTTCTACCGCTTTGTCAAAGTCTCCTTCGGCTTCAACTAAAGCTTTTTTACAATCCATCATTCCAGCCCCTGTGGCTTGACGTAATTTATTTACTTCTGATGCAGTAATTTTCATAGTTTATTTGAATTTAAAACGAAAAAGCTATTCCTAAGAAAAGCTTTATTCGCTATGGATAATTTACTCAATATTAAATGTGATGCTTAAGCGTCTTTAGCTGCGTCTGCGCTTTCTGCTGATGGTGCTTCTGGTGCTTCTGGAGTTGCTTCAACTGCTGGAGCTTCCGGTGCTGCTTCTGCTACTGGAGCTTCTGCTGCTGCTTCTGCTACTGGAGCTTCTGCTGCTGGAGCTTCTTTCGCTTCTTCTTGGCCTTTATTCGCCGCATCTTTTTCAGATTGACGCGTAGTTAAGCCTTCGCTTACTGCTTCAGTTACAATGCCTAAAATCTTTTCGATTGACTTAGAAGCATCATCATTTGCAGGGATAACGAAATCTACATCACGAGGATCAGAGTTGGTATCGACCATGGCAAAGATTGGAATGTTTAATTTCTGTGCTTCTTTGATGGCAATGTGCTCACGCTTAATGTCAACAACAAATAATGCCCCCGGAAGACGGGTCATATCTGTAATTGAACCTAAGTTCTTTTCTAGTTTCGCACGCTGACGGTCTACTTGTAACTTTTCTTTCTTCGATAAAGTTTCAAAAGTTCCATCTTTCTTCATGCGATCGATAGAAGCCATTTTCTTAACTGCTTTACGAATGGTAACAAAGTTGGTTAACATTCCACCAGGCCAACGCTCTGTGATGTAAGGCATTTTAGCTGCAGCCGCTTTGGTTGCAACGATATCTTTGGCTTGTTTTTTTGTTGCAACAAAAAGGATCTTACGTCCAGAAGCAGCGATTTTCTTCATTGCTTCTGCCGCTTCGTCTACTTTAGCTGCAGTTTTGTAAAGGTTAATGATGTGGATTCCATTACGCTCCATATAGATATAGGGCGCCATGTTAGGATTCCATTTTCTGGTCAAGTGACCAAAGTGTACGCCTGCGTCAAGCAGGTCTTTAACGTCTGTGTTTGCCATTTTTGGTTAGTTTACGTTCCGTAGTTAGCAATAAGAAAGTGGCTATAATATAGGCCTCTCCTATTTAGATGCTAAACTAAATCTCAGCAAGCTGAGTGGGCAACGGGTTGAAAAATATATGAACAACTCCTTTTTTTGAAAAAGGAGTAAAAAAATATTAACGCTTAGAGAACTGGAATTTCTTACGGGCTTTCTTCTGACCGAATTTCTTACGTTCTACCATTCTAGGATCACGTGTCAAAAGACCTTCTGGCTTTAAAACCAAACGGTGCTCTTCGTTAATTTGACACAAAGCACGAGAGATCGCGAGGCGAACTGCTTCTACTTGTCCATTTGTTCCACCCCCTACAACAGTCACTTTTAAATCATAATTTCCTTCTGTTTCTGTCAAAGCAAAAGGCTGCTGAATCTTATACTGTAAAGTTGGGGTTGGGAAATAGTCTGTGTAGTCTTTTTTGTTGACGGTGATCTTTCCTTTTCCTTTTCCTAAGAAGATACGTGCAACAGAGGTCTTACGACGACCGATAGTATGAATTACATCCATTAGTTAAATTTATTTAATTGAATGGCGGTTGGGTTTAACCCTGCATGAGTATGCTCTGCACCATTAAATACTTTTAGATTTCTATACAACGTGGCACCTAGTTTGTTTTTTGGTAACATTCCACGTACAGCATTTTCTACTAAACGCGAAGGGCTTTTTGCATATAATTGCTCAGCGCTTAAGGCGCGTTGTCCACCTGGGTATCCAGTGTGACGCAAGTAGATTTTTTGCTTCCACTTCTCACCGCTTAACTGAATCTTTTCAGCATTGATCACGATAACATTATCGCCACAGTCAACGTGAGGGGTGTAATTAGGTTTGTGCTTCCCGCGAATTAATTTTGCCACTTCTGAGGCTATTCTTCCTAAAGGCATTCCCGCTACATCAACTACAACCCATTGTTTATCAACGGTGTTGGCATTAGCCGAAATGGTTTTATAACTTAGTGTATCCACAATAAATTGTTTTATCTATTATTTGTTCCCCTGCTATGGGGGTGCAAATGTACTACATTAATTTTTGATTGACAACTGAAATAATTATGAATTAAGAATTTAGCCTTCAAAATACACAGATTAAATCGAGTCGATCTAACAGACCATCTTAGAGCTCTTCTTTAGAATGGTAAATCGTCTTCTACTTCGTTGTCTTTTTCTGGTGCTGCTTCAAAAGCAGAGGCTGGTGGCATAGGAGGCATTTCTTGTGAAGGAGCAGCAGCGCCGGCAGCTTCTATTCTCCATCCTTGAACAGAGTTGAAATACTTTGTTTCTCCCTGTGGATTGACCCATTCGCGACCGCGTAAGTTAATCCCAATCTTCACATTTTGTCCCAATTGGAAATTGTTGAGTAAGTCACATTTATCCTGAACAAATTCTACTAATATGTGCTGCGGGTATTGCTCTTCTGTTGTTACAACAACTTCGCGTTTACGAAAACCGTTGTTTCCGTAGGTTTTGGTTTCATCTAACCACTTGATTTTACCAGATACTTCCATCTTTATACTTAATTAGAAAGCAAAAATAAGTATTCCCATGGGAACTACCCCTTTTCCCTAAACGAAAAATAGCTAGGACTTTGTCTTAGCCCCGAGGTTTCGATAATAATCGGTAATTTAGAGCGTTAAGAATTTCGTGGTGTTCCAATCGTTTAAACATTTATGGAAAAGTTGGGGACTCTATGGCGCATTTGCTATAGTGGTGTTGATTATGTGGAACACCAATGTGCTTTTTCAAATCGTCAAAAAAGAAGAGCGCGTCAAAATGGAACTGTGGGCCATGGCGCAACAAGAGATTGCAGAAAGTTCTGACTTAAGCATAAGCTATGGAAATCTCGCCTTTGATGTTTTACAGAAAATAGGGGTTACTCCTATGATCCAAGTAGATGAACAAGGGAAAATCGTTGACTTTAAAAATATTGAGTGGAGCAAAACAAACGATCCCGATTCTATTGAACTTTTCAAGAAGCTAGCCCATCTAAAATCAGTGAATGCCCCTATCCCGATCGTTTACAAAGACTTGATCAATCAGAATTTATATTATGGTAACGCGCCCTTATTAGTGAAGCTCCAGTATTATCCACTGGCCTTACTTTTAATCCTATTTCTTTTTGGAGGATTGTTGTACTTTTTCTTTCAAACCAATAAAGCTTCAGAACAAAATCGTTTATGGGCAGGGATGGCCAAAGAAACCGCCCACCAAATTGGTACTCCTTTAAGTTCTCTGATGGGGTGGATTGCTTTGCTAAAAGAAGAAAATATTGCTCCTGCCTCGCTAGAAGAAATGCAAAAAGATATCGAACGCCTTGAAGTGATTACAGAGCGTTTTTCAAAAGTAGGGTCACTGCCAGAGTTAATCCCTGCAGATATCGTTAGGGTGAGCAAAGAGACCGTTGCCTATTTACAAAAGCGAACGGGGAAACAGGTAGAATGGACCTTAGAATTCCCCGACAAAGAAATTATCCTTCCGCTCAATGCATCGCTACTGAGTTGGACCTTAGAAAACTTAATTAAAAACGGCCTAGATGCCATGAAGGGAATCGGGCCTCTTAGCGTGCGTATTATCGATAAAAAAGCTGAGGTGCGTATTTTAGTTCGTGACGGTGGGAGTGGGATTACGTCGAAGGCGCTAAAAAAAATATTTCGCCCTGGTTTTACGACCAAGAGTCGCGGCTGGGGCCTAGGGCTTTCGCTTGCAAAACGGATTGTCCACGATTATCACCAAGGATTAATCCACGTTAAAGAAACGAAACTAGGCGTGGGAACAACCTTTGAAATTATGCTGCCCAAAAGCCAAGAGTAACCTATTGACTTAGTGATCTATTTTAGCAGCAATACTAGTGGCTAAACTTTGCATTTCTTCTGGAGTAAGACTTTCTTTTTTACCAAAAGTGGCATCTGCCATTGTTTGCAACGGAATCAAATGAACATGTGCATGTGGGACTTCTAGACCGATCACAGTCATCCCGATACGTTTACAGGGAACGGCTTTTTCAAGACCCAGAGCGACCTTGCGAGAAAATTCCATTAAAGCGTAGTATTCCTCTTGCGATAAATCAAAAAGTTTATCCGTCTTTTTTTTAGGAATACAAAGGGTGTGTCCTTTGGCATTAGGGTTAATGTCTAAAAAGGCGAGATGTTGTTCGTTTTCGGCTACTTTGTATGCGGGTACTTCCCCTGCAATAATTTTAGCGAAAATGCTCATTAGGAACGACTAATAGATAAGACTTCAAATTCAATGGTGCCGTTTGGAACTTGGATTACAGCTGCTTCTCCGACTTTTTTCCCCAATAAACCTTTTCCAATAGGGGAATCAACAGAGATTTTTCCAGAAGCTAAATCGGCTTCGCTTTGTGCGACCAGGGTATAAGTCATTTGCATCCCATTGGCTTTGTTTTTCACCTCTACGGTAGACAAAACCAATACTTTAGAGGTGTCGAGTTCTGCCTCGTTGATAATACGAGCATTAGACAAGGTCTCTTCCTTTTTAGCGATACGCATTTCTAGCATTCCTTGGGCTTCTTTGGCAGCGTCGTATTCGGCGTTTTCACTTAAATCTCCTTTGTCTCGGGCTTCCGCAATTGCCTGAGAAGCTTTAGGGCGTTCTATGTCTTTTAAATGATTGAGTTCCTCGCGCAACTTTTTTAGACCTTCTTCGGTATAATAAGATACTTTACTCATAATCTTTTCGTTTAAATAGAATAAAAAACCCTTCATTTAACGAAGGGTGTCTTACAAATATATAAAAATGCAAAAGAATCTATCGATTGGTTTTAAAAAGAAGTGTCTTTATGGCGTAATGCTATTCATTTTAATCGGATGCAGTAATGATGCTCTTGAGCGCAATCCATTTCTTCCCGCCATGCGTTTTTCGATCCCGATCAATTTGAGTTTGCCACAATATGATAATTTGCGTTTTGCTGGCGGGGCAATACTTTTGCCCAATTATGGACATAAAGGCATCATTGTTTTTAACCTCAACGGGGATAGCTACCTGGCATGGGAAGCTAGTTGCCCCAATCATTTACCCAGTGATTGTTCTCAAACCCAAATTACTGGGGTCTTAGCGCAATGTTCTTGCGAAGATTATCAGTACAGTCTCGCAACTGGGCAGTTACTCAACCCAGCCGAAGGTCAAACTGAGATTTATTCTATGGTGATGTATCAAGCGATTTTGAGAGGAAACACCCTAGAATTGTCAAATTAACCCGTCCAGTTACTCAGACGGGTATTATATACTACAATCTAATGGTTGCTCCTAGCAAGAAGTTAGTCCCCGCTTGTGGATAATACCCCACTCCCTCGATGGTGGTTACTTGGGTAGAACTCGACCAAGTATCATTATAGGTATAAAAGTATCCATTTGATTCAAATTGCACGTTGAATAGATTGTTTACTAGGAGATAAAAGGATATCCCTTTGGCCCAACTTATTGGGCCTAAGTTGTATTGTATGTTTAAATCATTCAAGAAATAAGAGGAGAGTTTAGACAAGTCTGCATCAATATTCCCCATGTATTGCTCCCCGACAAATTTTGACAATAGGCCCACTTGGAACTGAGTCGAAGGCACAAAAACAATATTACTTCCCGCCACTACATTAGGAGAATAAGAAATATTGGTGTCCCCTAGATTGACTAATTGACCATCGCGTTCAAAATTAAAGTCTTTGTTTTTGTTTTGGCTCAGGGTTAAATTGGGTTGCCATAACCATTGATCGTTTAAGGCAATCTTAGCGTCTAGTTCAATCCCTAAACGGTAGCTATCTCCTACATTTTCGCGAATCGGTGCTCCCACATCGTCTATTCCGCCAGTCAAAACCAATTGATCTTTATAACGCATATAGTATAGGTTTGCACTCCATTGCGCACGAGCAGATTTTTTTCGCAGTCCTGCTTCAAAATCGTTTAAGACTTCAGGGCGAGGATTGCCGTTTTCATAGTCGGTACGATTAGGCTCTCTTTGCGCTTTAGCATAAGAAATATAACACTGTGCATTTTCACTTGCGGCATAGGTCAACCCAAACTTTGGATTGAAAAAGTTAAAACTGTCATCAATGTCTATCGTACCTAAATCGTTTACTGTGCCAGTTGCTGTATAGTTGATATTACGGAATTGTAAATCGACATATCCCGATAATTTATTATTGATCTTTTGGGTCAATTTTCCAAAGAAAGAGACCTCTGTCTTCTCTCCTTTATTGCGATAAAACTCATGGTTAGGCTGTGCATTACTGGCAAAGCGCGCCCAGATAAGTTTCCCAAAATGATCCCCATCATAGGTGCTGTACAAGCCCCCTAATACTAAATTTGTTTCAGCGACATTGTATTGTGCATTTGCCGTTAAAACATAAAAGTCGTTATCTAACCACTTGCGAGTAATGTCATCTGTGGCACTTTGTGTTGCCCCACCTAAAACGACATCATCTAGACGTAAATTTGCTAAACTAGCATCGTTGTTATATTCTTCATAATAGCCACGGCCATAGGTGTAATTTAATCCTACAGAAGAAGACCAATTATTGGTATACGTTTGATTCCAGTGCAATTGATAATGATCCTGGCGATAGTTGTCGACCTGATTATCATAATAGCCTGTTAAGTCTCCATTTTCATTGTAAATCTCTCCGGCAAAGTTATAGGTACGATCATTCTCTAAGGTGTAAGGATCTACCCCAAACCAAGATTGATAGGTCACCTCGTGTCCCCCAAAGGTCAGAGCCTTGATTAAAGTGTTTTCGTCCTTATATAAGCCTTGTAAGAAATAGGATTTTAAATCAGAAGACGCGCGGTCAATGTAGCCATCTGAAGCGATTTTCGCTAAACGTCCAGAGAATTCAACGCGATCGTTCAATAAACCGGTAGAAAATTTTAAAGTATTGCGCAGGGTTCCAAAGCTCCCTACCGCATTAGTGATTTCAGCATAAGCTGCAGGTGCAGCAGCATCGGTTAAAATATTAAGGCTAGCGCCAAAGGCACTCGAGCCATTTGTAGAAGTCCCTACCCCTCTTTGTAGTTGAATGCTCTCAACCGAAGAGGCAAAATCAGGTAAATTCACCCAAAAGGTACCTTGTGACTCTGCATCGTTATAGGGAATCCCGTTGATGGTTACATTCACGCGGGTAGCATCACTACCACGTACACGAATGCCTGTATAACCAATTCCAGCTCCAGCATCTGAAGTTGTTACGACAGAAGGTAAAAAGTTAAGCAAAATAGGCAAATCTTGACTCAGGTTACGGCTTTTTAAATCGGCTTTTGTCACTTCAGAAAAAGGAATCGGTTGCTTGTCATTAGCCCTTAGGCCGGCAACACTTACTTCTTCTAGAGAAATAAGGGAAGTGTTAAGCGAATCTTTCGCTTGTTCTTCTTGCGCACTTAAAGACGATATGCCTAAGGCACAAACACAGAAAAAAACAGTTGTTTTCATTCGAAAAAATTTTACGAATAAAAGGGGTAACTATTCTGGTTACAATTAAATTAAATTATTACTATTTCCCTTGGCAGCATTACCCGCCCAGGTTCATAGGGTCTGATCTCAGCTCTTGTTTTAGAGCACCCCTTTGAGCATGCACAAAAGTACTTCTTTTTAAAGAATCTGCTTGTAATTTAATTGAATTTAATCGAGCAATTGTTCAATTGCAGCAACGGCTTTATCTAAGCGCTGTTGTGGATTTCCTTCCAGCACTAGGTAGGGAAAATTATACGCATTTAATTGTGCTTTAAAATAAGTAAACATGGCTTCGCGATCGTTAGGACGATCTCTTAAGTCATCTTTTTCCCAAGGGACATCTATGGAAGTAAGCAAATACAAATCATAGTGGGTATTCGCTAAAATAGCTTCGAGCTCTGGCGCACAATAGCCGTCAAAATGGGTTTCAGACCACACTTTAGTGACTAAGATATTAGTATCGCAAATGATCAATTTGTTCGCCTGTTTGATGGCCTTATTTTCTGCATCAAGTTGTCCCTGTGCTATGATGGGTAAGTCCTCAAGGGTGCAAACACTTTTTTCCTTCTCCCATTTTTCTTGTAGGTAAGGGCGCGCAAATTCTTCCACCCAGGGTGTTTTATAATGCGCAGCTAAAGCCTTTGCCAAAGTTGTTTTCCCAGTACTCTCTGGACCATACAATACCACCCTTAGGCAGCCAGACGAAGTTTGAGTTCCTGTTTCCATGCTCGGTAGCCATAAATGGCAATAAAAGTGAAAATAATATATTGAAGACTAGTCAAGGTCAAACCTTTATAAAAATACAAGGGTACAGAAATAATATCCCCGATGATCCAAAATATCCAATGCTCCATTTTTCTTCTCGCCATCAACCACATCCCTACAAAAAAGATGGCGGTGGTAAAGGTGTCGATATAGGCAGTCCAACTGGTCCACATCTCAAAATACTGGTAAACTTGATAAACTCCGATAATCGAAAATAAAAATAAGCCAACACTGATGACGGTTTCTTGTTGACTAATACGGGCAATGGGATGCAGGCTTTGTTCTCCTTTTTTTTGGATCCAAAAATACCAGCCATAAACACTCATGATAAAGTAATAAGCATTGATCAACATATCTCCCAGTAAGAGCCACTTCCACAATAAGTAGACAAAAATGGCGGTGGATATCATCCCCGTAGGATAGACAGCAATTTTATTTTCTTTGGCATACCAAACGCTGGCTAAACCCAAGAAAACAGCAGTAACTTCCAGCGCTATGTCTTGAAGACTATAGAGGGCATACTGCCCAAAGAAAAAATCAGATAAAGGGTTGATAATCGCTGCGATCACTTTTTACGATTTTTAAATGAATCATTCCGGCGGTAATTGCATCAAAAGAGTCGGCAATAGCGGGGGTTAAAAAGTTCATTAAAGCGTGATATTCTCCATAGATCTGAGTGCTTAACGGATTCTCTTGAATTTCAAAAGGAGAAGAACGCAACACCCGGATAAAATTCTTAATGGGTGTTTCATACTCCTTTTCTAAGGGAGCTAAGGTAATCTCAATGGATACTTTCATGTTGAATGTTGTGGGCGATAGTTAGTTCGTGTTGATCAAAAGTACAGAATTCCAATTGAACAGTACAAGACTGTTCTGTCAAATACACCTTAGCACTTCCGCTGGTATCGCTTAAGTCAAAGGGCATCAGTTCGATCTGTTGACGCAAGGATAATCCGGCGATTTTTAATGCTTTATAAATCGCCTCTTTGGCAGTCCATAGCCGCGTTAAAGCTTTGACTTCTTCTAGTTGCGGTAAAAAGGCTTGCTCGTTTGGATGGACAAATTTTGAAGCAATTCGTGAAATTTTTGGCCGATAGGCCTCTAGATCAATGCCCACATTATTCTGGGCGAAAACCGCTGCCGCATGCGTATTGGTATGCGATAAGGAGCAATAGCCCTTTGGCAACTGGGGCGCCCCTATCTCATTGACCGATAAGTCCTCTAAAGAAATCCCTAAACTTACCAAAGCAGAACGAACCGCTAAATAGCCTTGCCTCCCATTAACGGTCTTCCTTTCTGTTAGGGCTTGATGTTGTTTAGGGGTTAAAAGCAGCTCATTCTTTAAGCTTTCTTCTGATTCATCAATCTTCCAAACCGCTAAGTTGTAATTATTTGCTACTGAAAAATGATTTGTTAACGGCATAGGGATTTGATAAGAAAGATTGTACTTTTGCAGCGTAAAGTTAACAAACCCATTATGAAAGAGAAAACAAACGTTCTTCCTTACAAAGTAAAAGACATTAGTCTAGCCGACTGGGGTCGTAAAGAAATCGAATTAGCCGAAGCAGAAATGCCCGGATTAATGGCCCTTCGCGAAGAGTATGCCGAGGAGCAACCCCTTGCTGGAGCGCGTATTGCAGGTTGTTTACATATGACCATTCAAACAGCCGTATTAATTGAAACCTTAGTCGCTTTAGGGGCAGATGTCACCTGGAGTTCTTGTAATATTTTTTCTACACAAGATCATGCTGCTGCGGCCATTGCTGCTGCAGGTATTCCTGTTTATGCCTGGAAAGGGATGAATGAAGAAGAATTTGATTGGTGTATCGAACAGACGCTTTTCTTTGGAGAAGATCGACAACCTTTAAACATGATTCTTGATGATGGGGGAGATTTAACCAATATGGTGTTAGATCAATTCCCAGAATTAGTAGAAAACATTAATGGTTTGTCTGAAGAGACCACTACAGGGGTTCACCGTTTATATGAGCGTATGCAAAATGGCACATTACCGATGCCTGCGATAAATGTAAATGACTCTGTTACAAAGTCAAAGTTTGACAATAAATACGGGTGTAAAGAAAGTGCGGTGGATGCTGTGCGTCGTGCAACCGATGTAATGTTAGCTGGAAAACGTGTCTTAGTCGCTGGATATGGTGATGTAGGAAAAGGAACTGCCGCCTCTTTTAAAGGAGCTGGCGCCATTGTTACTGTTACTGAAATTGATCCTATCTGTGCACTGCAAGCAGCAATGGACGGCTATGAAGTGAAGAAAATCAATTCTGTCGTTGATAATATGGACATTGTGATTACCGCTACAGGAAATAAAAACATTCTTACTGGGGAGCACTTTTTACAAATGAAAGACAAAGCAATCGTTTGTAACATTGGTCACTTTGATAATGAAATCGATATGGCCTGGTTAAACGACACCTATGGGAATACTAAAGTGGAGATCAAGCCTCAAGTAGATAAATACACCTTAGAAGACGAGAAAGAATTGATCGTTTTAGCAGAAGGTCGTTTAGTCAACTTAGGTTGTGCTACTGGACACCCTAGTTTTGTCATGAGTAACTCTTTTACTAACCAGACCCTTGCGCAAATTGAACTGTGGAATACCCCAGAAAAATATGAAAACAAGGTGTATATGTTGCCAAAACACTTAGATGAAAAAGTAGCTGCTTTGCACTTAAAACACTTAGGAGTTGAGTTAGAAGAGCTGTCTAAAGATCAAGCCGATTATATCGGGGTAACTGTTGAAGGGCCATTCAAACCAGAATATTACAGATACTAAAAGATTCTGATTATAAAATAAAAGCCCGGGCAATTGCTCGGCTTTTTTATTTAATTATATTGTCTTAAAAATACTTTTATGCGACATCTGTCTTTTCTTCTTTTTGGTGTTTTCTTCAGTATTGGAGTAAGTCTTGAAGCGCAAAAACAGTTTGATGTAGATCAACTTTCTGATTTTGAAAACTACCTAAAAACTGAAATTGACGCGGGTCAAATTGCGGGAGCCGAAGTCTTAATTTATCACAGTCAAGAAAAAGTATGGCATAAAGCATTGGGACATAACAGTGTTCAAACAAAGGCACCGCTTGAAAAAAACAGTATCTACTTTATCCAGTCAATGACAAAACCCATCATGAGCGTTGCCATTATGCAACTGATTGAAAAGGGCCTTTTGTCCTTAGATGATTTAGCACAAGATTACCTCCCAGAATTGGCAAAACTTAGGGTAATCGAAGATGTCTCAACCGGGATAGATGGACCAACAGTTGCTGCAAAACAGCCTATTAGCATACAACAGCTATTAACCCACACAGCAGGATTATCCCATGGACTAGGAGAAAGTCTTTTTGATCAACAACTCTTTAAGTTGATGTACAACGACTTGTTTGATCCCGCTGTGTACAAAAAATTAGAAGAACCAGTCGCAAAGTTATTAGAGGTCCCACTCATAAGTCAACCTGGGGAACAGTGGTATTACAGTGCTGCACCAGACATTTTAGCCTTAATCTTGCAAAAGATCACTCAGCAACCTATTAATGAGTATCTAAAGGAAAATATATTGCTTCCTCTTGAGATGACAGAAACAGATTATAATGTAGCGACAGAAAACCTCGACCGTGTTATGCAAGTGCACTTGATTACTGAAGAGAGACAGTTGGTTAATAGTCCTGTTCAAGCTAAAACAAGTGGAAATACCGTTTATGGGGGAACTTATGGTCTTTTTTCTTCTACAGAAGATTATTTACATTTTTGTCAGATGATACTCAATAAAGGAAGTTATAAAGGAAAACGCATTTTGTCAGAAGCCTCTGTAATTGAAATGACAAAAAACCAAGTGGGTCAATTGCTGGGTCCTAGCCGTGGTTTTGGTCTTGGGTTTGGGGTTTTGTATAATGCAACCAAAGATCCTAGTCCAGTCAGCACAGGTCAAATCTACTGGGGTGGTTATTTTAAAACGCATTTTTTTATCGATCCAACCGAAGAACTCATTGCCATTTTTATGACCCAAAAAATTCCTAATACTAACGAATATATTATTGCTTTAAACCGCGCTGTTTATGGTGCGCTAAAAGATTAGGCATAAAAAAACCCACTCAATGAGTGGGTTTAGTTTTTTTTACTTTAAAAGTGTTTAGGCTTCAAAAGGAACAATAGAAACATACGACTTATTGTTCTTCTTTTTAACGAATTGTACCACCCCGTCAACTCTTGCGTGAAGGGTATGATCTTTTCCTAAATACACATTTTCTCCTGGGTTGTGAGCAGTACCGCGTTGACGCACGATAATGTTACCTGCGCGTGCAGCTTGTCCACCAAAGATTTTTACACCTAATCGTTTCGATTCTGATTCTCTACCGTTCTTCGAACTACCTACTCCTTTTTTATGTGCCATGGTTGTATCGTTTTAAATTATTATGCTTGTAAAGCAGCGATTAAATCGGCTTTCTTCATAGAAGAAATACCTGTAATCCCTTTTGCTTTAGCTAATTCTTTTAATTCAGCTACTGTTTTTCCGCTCAGATCCACTTGTGCTTTTGGTGCCTCTTTTTTAGGGGCAGCCTTTTTAGCCGCTGGCTTAGCTTTTACTTTTTCCGCTGTTGCTTTTGGCGCAGCCTTCTTAGCGCCACCTTTAGCAGAGATTCCTTCGATTAGAATTTCTGTTAATGCTTGACGGTGACCGTTTTTCACACGGTATCCTTTTCTTCTTTTCTTTTTAAAGACAATTACTTTGTCTCCTTTCAAGTGCTTTACTACTTTTGCTTCTACCGAAGCTCCAGTTATAGCCGGGGCGCCAAGGGTAACTGCTTTTCCATCGTCTAATAAGAACACTTGATCAAAAGAAACTTTGCTTCCTTCGTCTTGTGCCAAACGGTGTACAAACACTTTCTGGTCTTTTGCAACTTTAAATTGCTGCCCTGCTATCTCTACGATTGCATACATTTTTGTTAATTTTTGGATTGCAAATGTACTTAATTTTTAACATTATACAAGGGAAATTATACAATGATTGCAATACTATAAGTTGTGTTAGCACGTTAATAGGTAAAGGAATGCGTTTTTATTTAATAATGTGTAATGCGTTTTCTTTATCTTTGTAAACTATTTTTATTTTATGAGGCTTAACGTTGCATTTTTTGGTTTTTTAATCGTGGTCTGTTCCTGCACTCCAGAATTTGTTCCTGAATCACTTTTAGAAGAGGATGCTAATGCAATTATACGTCCAACAGAAGATCCTAACGGACGTACCGGAGAGGTGGAAGCTTCTTTTTTATCTTCAGAGCACAGTTTTACAGTGACCAATAGTATGATGCCTGATAATGCTGTTTTTAGGGTATCTTATGTAACCACTTCAAAAAACTTTGACATTTTTAAATGGGTATTTGAAGGGGGAACAACAAGTGTAGGCTCAACTACTACTGTAAGTGGAACCACGACAGTAGAAGGAGATATTAATGACCCACAAACTAATGCTCAAATTGCCGTCTTAGTAGAATACAACAATATTTTTGGTAAATACAACATGCAACACGCCGTCGCGAATGCGAATAGCTTTGATGTTGTTTCTATTAATGACTATGTTACCGCTGAGTATCAGGATGATTTGCAAATGAAAACCGCAAGTGTGACTTGGGGTTGGGAAAATCCGCAAGATGGTTGGTTTGGACCTTCGGAAAATTCAACCGTAACTTTTTCGCCTTGCGAAAATGCTATGGTGGGGTATTATATCGCTAATGGTGCAGGAGAAAATGAAATTACTACTATATCAAAAGAATTTTCCAATTTTGGGACAGCGCCAAAAAATTTAGTATTTGAATACAAAATGGAGTTTTTAGTCCTACCGAATAATCCCGATGAAAATGTAAAAATATCACTAGGCTATGTTCCGATTGTTTCTGGCAGCGGGAGTGTAACCATTGAACCGGGAGAGTTGTGGTCAGATTCTAGTTATAATGTGACAGAATTTAGACAGGTTGTTGTGCCCTTACCTATCATTCCTGATTTTCGCTTAAGCTTTGACAAACATCCTTCTGTATTGAATAGTGCAGGTGTACAGCGTTATCCTTTTAGTGTTTGTATAAGAAATCTTAAAATCGTTCCTGGGGGTAATTAATTGTCAAGAGCGGTATAAGTCGAATTCATCGATTTGTATTCTGGAACGATTGCTTTCATTTGCTTGACAAGAATATCTTCCTTCACCCCTTTAGCAGCACTATCTATTAAAGCGAGAATTTGCTCTTGTTGGTTTGTAGAGAATACTTCCTTTTCAGCGATAAAAATCAACTCATTATGAGAAGGTTTAAGGTTTTCTTTATCGGTGAGTAGTTCTTCATAGAGTTTTTCCCCGGGTCTTAGTCCACTATAAACTAGTTCAATGTCTTGCCCTTCATTTAAACCAGACAAGCGAATCATACTCGTAGCGAGATCTGCAATCTTTACGGGCTCACCCATATCAAAGACATAAATCTCCCCTCCTTCACCAGTTGCTCCAGCTTCAAGTACTAATTGACAGGCTTCTGTGATGGTCATAAAATAGCGGGTAATGTCTGGGTGAGTTACTGTGACTGGACCACCCTTTGCGATTTGCTCTTTAAAAATAGGGACTACAGAACCGTTTGACCCTAATACATTTCCAAAACGGGTCGTGATGATTTGAGTAGTTGTGTTTTCTGCTGCATGGGCGACATATATTTCTGCGATGCGTTTTGACGCTCCCATTACATTAGAAGGATTTACTGCTTTATCTGTCGAAACCATGACAAAGTGAGAGACCTTGCTTGCTAAAGCGACATCGACAACATTCTTAGTCCCTAAAATATTATTGATGATGGCAGCTTTAGGGATTGCTTCTGTCATAAATACGTGCTTATAAGCCGCAGCATGAAAAACCAGATCGATAGAAAAAGTTTTGAAACATTGTTCTAAAGCCGCTTTATCTGTAATACTTTGAAGGTAGTAATGCAGTTTTGTTTTCGTGCCCTTTTGGGTTAATTCATTTTTTAAATCAAATAAAGGGGTTTCTGCTTGATCGTATAAAATAATTTGAGCTGGTTCAAAAAGGAGTAATTGACGAACTATTTCGCTCCCAATAGAACCTGCAGCACCTGTGACTAAAATTGTTTTATTGTGGTACTGAGATTTATTCTTTTCTGAATCAATTTTGATTTGATCTCTTCTTAAAAGATCCTCGATTTTGATGGGCGTAAGATTTCCTACAATCCCTTCATTACTGGCTAATTTGTCAATGGCAGGAACCGTGAATATCTTGACCCCTTTATTTTTAAAAAACTGAAAGAGTTCGTTTTTCTTTTTTTGACTAATCTTTTCTTTGGTGATGATAATTTGCTGAACATTTTTGTTTTCAATGAACTTCTCTAACTTCTCATCTAAACGCATTACTGCTAAACCTTCAATACTTCTTCCTACCGTTCCTGGGGCTTCGTCTATAAAGGCTAAAACATTGACAGCATTACTGTCATCTAAGGCTCTTTTTGTTCTTAATCCATTAGCGCCAGCGCCAAAAAGTAAGGTGTTCAATAACTTTTCTTCTTTAGTCACTCGTGCATAAAGCAATTTGATCACCAGTCGGTAAAGAGAAAGTAGTGATAAACTAAAGTAAAACAGCAACAATAAATAGTTGTAATGCCCACGTGTATTAGCCTTAATATACAAGGCGTATAATGCAATGCTAAGGATGAGTCCAGAGGCTATTTTCCCAATATCAATAAAAGTGGTAAAACGCAAAACCATTTTATAACCGCGAAAGAGCGTAATACAGCTCAAGGCTAACGCTATAAATACAGGTTTATCTAATTGTGATCGAATAATTAAAACAGAACCATTGAGGAAAAGGATGGCTTCTAAGGCAATAAAGATGCATATCGCATCTAAGGCGTAGGCAAATTTATTCGAGTAATGATATTTAAAGATTCTTTCAAACATACTAGCACGAAAATACTACTTTCAATTGATTTAAAATTCGCTCTTTTTCTTGTGGTGTTAAATTACTCCCCGATGGAAGGCAAAGACCATCCTGAAAGAGTTTTTCACTAAAGTCTGTTCCATAGTAATCACAGTTTTCAAACAAGGGTTGCATGTGCATGGGTTTCCACAATGGTCGACTTTCAATGTTTTCTTTTTCTAAAGCTAGTCGCAGATCTTCTCTACTTACTCCAGTAATAAGTGGGTCAATTGTAATACAACTCAACCAGCGATTACTGAAATAACCTGTGGGTTCTTCTAAAAATTGTATGCCCTTAATGTCCGAAAGTAGCTCGAAATAAAAATCGTGATTGGCTCTTCTAGCTGCTACCCTTTTGTCTAAAACTTTTAATTGTCCTACTCCTATGGCCGCGGCGATATTCGACATGCGATAATTGTAACCCATTTCGAGGTGTTCATAATGGGGGGTGTTTTCTTTGGCCTGTGTGGCCAAAAAACGCGCTTTTTGTAACGCATCGATATTATCAGATAATAAAGCACCTCCGCCAGAAGTGGTGATGATTTTATTTCCGTTAAAACTCAAAATCCCAAAATCTCCAAAAGAACCACATGCCTTGCCATCGATATAAGAACCCAGTGCCTCTGCAGCATCTTCTATCACTGGGATATTATAACGATTTGCAATGGCCATAATCTCATTCATCTTTGCAGGCATCCCATAAAGGTGAACGACAATAATGGCTTTAGGGCGTTTTCCCTTTTTCTCTAAATCGACAATGGCTTCTTCTAGTGCTTGAGGACACATATTCCAGGTTGTCTCTTCTGAATCAATGAAAACTGGGGTCGCTTTTTCGTATAAGATAGGATTAGAAGAGCCTATAAAAGTAAAGGATTGACAAAGAATCAAATCCCCTTGTTGTATGTCCAATAAGCGTAAGGCTAAATGAATCGCCGCTGTCCCTGATTGCACTACAGCTGCTCCAACAGTTCCGCAATAAGTGGCTAGATCATGTTCAAATTGTGGTATAAATGGCCCTGCGGGGGAAATCCAATTGGTCGCAAAAGCTTCTTGAACATTCAAAAGTTCTTCTTCTCCCATATGGGGGGAAGAGAGGTATATTTTGGATTTATCCATTTGAAATAATTTTACCAGGAACACCTGTTACGATAGCATTATCTGGGATGTTTTTTGTGACTACTGCACCTGCCCCAACAGTAACATTTTGTCCAATAACACATTGCGGTAAAACTGTTGCGTTTGCACCGATTAAAGTCCCTTCGCCCACTGTTACTCCGCCACAAATAGTTGCGCCCGGCGCAATATGGACAAAGTCCCCAATTTTGCAGTCGTGTTCTACCGTAGCATTTGAGTTGATAATGGTGTGTTGACCAATCGCTGTACCGCGGTTAATGACAGCAGCCGGCATAACTTGTACTCCGGGAGATAAGTGCGTCAAACGATCGACTTGAGCTGCCGCATGGATCACTTGTCCAAAGTCATGTGAAACGGTAGCACTAATTTTTTTGCGAACTGAATTGTCACCAATGGCAATTAAAAGTTTTGCTTCTGGATGAACATCAGCCTTGTAATCTCCCATATTTTCTACCCCATCTAAATCTTTTTTTGTGGGGTCTGGATCAAAAACGGCCACTAGTTCTGCTGCAGTAGATTCTACCGTACTAGCAAGTACTCTTGCATGGCCTCCTGCTCCAAGAAAGATAAGTTTAGTTTTTTCCATTAAACGGTTCCATGGTTAATTGCTCTGATGCGTTAATGTCTTTTGGAAGAAGAACTTTACCAACTGTTTTGATTAAAATCCTAAGGTCTAAAAAAAAGCTTTGGTTTTCCACATAATATACATCATGCTTAAATTTATCCTGCCAGCTCAAAGTATTTCTTCCATTGACCTGAGCCCAGCCTGTTATCCCGGGCTTGACCTCATGTCTTTTATTTTGTTCCTTTGAATATAAAGGTAAGTATTCTGGTAATAAAGGACGGGGTCCTACAAAACTCATTTCGCCTTTTAAAACGTTGATCAATTGCGGGAGTTCGTCTAAAGATAATTTACGTATGATTTTTCCTAGGGGAGTAAGACGCTCAAAATCGGATAATAAAGCCCCCTTTTCGTCTGTGGTATCTCGCATGGTTTTAAACTTATAGACAGCAAAAATCTTCTGTTGATAGCCCGGCCGCTTTTGAACAAAAACAGGCCATGCCTTAAGATCAAAAAATAAGATAATCCCAATCAATAGCACAAGCGGAGATAAAACCATTAGAGCAGCTAGCGCAAATACTTTATCGAAAAAATGCTTTAGGATTGGGTAGAACAAAGTTATATCTGTGCTTTTAGTTATCTAAAGTCAAATTTAGAAAATAATTAGCGTTATTAGGTCTAGCGTTTTTTATATTTAAACTTGAAATTCAATCTGTGAAACAACTTCGAATAGGAATTACCGGGGCATTTGGCTTTATTGGACAAGAATTAGTTCGCCTCCTTTCTGCTCAAGGACATGATTTAGTGCTGCTTAGCCGTTCTGCAAAAAAGTTGGAACATCAATCTTCTGTGACCGTTATTGAAGCAGATTTAAGTCAGCCCAAACCAGAAGTTATCGCAAAGTTTACACATGATTTAGATGTATTGTATCACCTTGCGGCAGAATTGAATAACCCTTTATCGATGCACGCCACTAATGTCGTTGGGACACAAGCGATTGTGAATACACTCCCAAAAAAAACCACGTTAGTTTACTTATCGAGTATTGGGATTTTTGACTTTAATCAAGGAAACACTATCCATGAAGACAGTTTATTCAAGCCACAAAATGAGTATGAAAAAAGCAAATTAGCTGCAGAAGAGATTATCCGAAATAAAGCCGGGTTTAAGTCGGTTATTTTACGCCCGTCGATTATTTTAGGACAAAACATGAAATCTGGACTTTTAGAACAGTTGGTTCGACTTTGTCAAAAGAAACTTCGCCTAAGGGTTGCCCCAAAGGTTATGGCTAATTTTGTTCTTGCCACTGATGTTGTTGATGCTTTGTTGCTTTTAGGAAGTACCAAAAAAGCCATTGGCCAACAATATAACTTCTCTCATGATCTGCCTCTATCTCAATTTTTATCGTTCTTAGAAGAAGAATTAAAGGTTAAGAATAGCATTCCAATACCGGCTAGATTGTTCCAACAACTCTTAAAATTCTTTCGCTTTATAAAGCTAATATCAATTAGTGAAGATGGAGTGGCCTTTTTCTCTAACACCACTAAGATCTCGTCGAATAAAATAGTAACAGAACTTGATTTTGAATTTAAAGCAGACTACCGCAGCTTTTTAAAAGAGTATGTAAATTGTACCCGATGAAAAAACTTTGCTTTGTCGTTTCTTCTTCAGCCACAGCCATGGCCTTTTTAAAAGGTCCCATGCAAACTTTATCGAAACATTACGCTTTACACCTTATTGTTAATACCACAGATGTGACGACCCTGCTGGCAGAATTACCTCTTAAAGGAGTTCATGTCCAAGCGATTGAACGCGGGATTAACCCCATCAAAGACCTCAACTGTCTAATTTCGATGGTGCGTTTTTTAGGAAAACAACAATTTGATGCGCTACATAGCGTTTCTCCAAAGGCAGGTTTAATAGCCATGCTAGGAGGCCTTATTGCAAATGTTCCCTTGCGCACCCATACTTTTACAGGACAAGTGTGGGCAAATAAAAAAGGGATATTCCGCTTATTATTGAAATCGATAGATCGCTTGATTGCCCTTTGTGCTACCCAAGTGTTAGTCGATGGTAAATCACAACTGCGATTTTTAAAAGAACATGGCGTGATAGGGCCAGCCGCTCAAGTGCTGGGAAAAGGATCAATCTGCGGGGTTTCGCTTACACGGTTTGCCCCTTCCGCTGTTCTTAGAGAACAGCGAAGAAAAACACTAAAACTAGAAGAAAACGAATGGGTCTTTATGTTTTTAGGAAGGCTTAATAAAGACAAAGGGGTTATTGATCTAATTCAAGCTTTTGCGCAATTAGATCAATCTGAAAAAGCTTCTTCTCTCTTTCTAGTGGGACATGATGAAGACCAAATCAAAGCGCGTTTTCAACATATCTCTTCTAAAATTCACTTTATTCCTTTTGAAAAAAAACCCGAAGAATTACTTCAAGCATGTGACAATTTTTGTTTACCCAGTTACCGGGAAGGTTTTGGGCTATCTGTTATTGAGGCTAGTGCTTTAGAAAAACCCATAATTTGTAGTGATGCTTATGGATTAGCTGATACGATTATACAAGGAGAAACCGGTTTACGACATCGCGTGGGAGATGTAGAACACCTCAAAGATCAGTTGAGCTTTGCGCTAAATCACCCTAAAGAGATGCACGCAATGGGCAAAGCAGGAAGAACCTATGTCGAAGCTAATTTTAGTGAAAAACGATTGTTAGAAGAGTGGGAAAGCTTTTATAAAAAACAGCTTTCTTATAACCGATAAATACGAGGGTGAGCATCAAAATAGGCTTTGATATCATAGCCAAAGCCCTTATCAGTCAATGATTTCAAGGGATCTATTGTTGCAAATTGATCGTGTCCCACGGCTAGAATAATCACATCGAATTTTTCTGTCTTAGAAAGACTGCTGGTTAAAGCTAAGGATGTTGTGAGTGGGTTATTTTTGATTAAATAAGGATCAAAGAGGGTCAGGTGTAAACCTTCTTCTTGTAATTCTTGGGCTAGGGTAATCGCCTTAGAATTACGAATATCTGCTGTGTTTTCTTTAAAGGTAGCACCTAGTAATAAAACTTTTGCTTTTGTTTTGTCTATTTGATGAGTTTCAAGTTTAATTAAAATGTCTTTTACAATAAAACGAGGGAGTGCTTCATTTATTTTTCGAGCAGAAAGGAGTAATTCTGGGGTATAGCCCAAAGCTTGAGATTGATGGGCTAAGTAATAAGGGTCGATCCCTATACAATGTCCTCCTACTAATCCTGGGCAAAAAGGAAGGAAATTCCATTTAGTAGAAGCAGCTGCTAAAACTTCGTTGGTGTCTAATCCCATGGCATTAAACATCATGGCGAGTTCGTTTACAAAAGCAATATTGACATCCCGCTGGGTGTTTTCAATCACTTTAGCCGCTTCGGCTACTTTTATTGAGGGAGCTTTATAAACTTCTGCACTAAGCACAGACTGATAAAGAATATAAAGTGTATCAAGGGCATCTTTATTGGAGGCCGAAACAATCTTTGGAATGGTTTTAAAGGTATTGTGTGGATCACCCACATTAATTCTCTCTGGGCTATATCCCAAAGAAAAATCTATATCAACCTTTAGAGAGAAGGCTTCTAAAAGTGGTAAACAAATCTCTTCTGTAGCACCAGGATAAACGGTAGATTCATAAACCACGATATCCCCTTTTTTTAAGAGTTGAGCAATAACAGTAGAGGCACTTTCTAAATAGCTAAAATCGGGTAAATTGTCTTCTTTTAAAGGGGTGGGAACAGTGACAATATAAATGGAGCATTGTTTTAATGCTTGAGGTTGATCGAAGAATTGAATCGAAACGGCTTGGATTTCTTCGGTAGGAATTTCTTGTGTATTATCTACCCCCCTTTGCAAAGAAGCCACCCGCTCTTTATTGGTGTCATAGCCCAGCACAGTGTGTTTTTCTGCTAAAGCAAGTGCTAATGGGAGTCCAACATAGCCTAATCCAATTATCCCTATTGAAGGTTTCATTCGCTTAAAATTTGGCTTTTACGCCCTTGATTAAATCCTCTAAGATAGTGTAGAAGAAAGTTAATGTTTAAGTGCTTTAAACTTAATATTAGGGCGTTTATTAAGAGGCCCAAAAGTAAAACAATAAAGTCAAGACCTAGCCAATTGTAATTTCCGTTCTTTTTAAAAAGCTTCCACACCTCGATCACATCATTTTGTGTTCTTCTCAACAGAGACTGTCTATTTCCAGCTGCGTGATAATGATATAATTTAGCTTGAGGAACGATAAACATTTGTTTGGGGAAGGTCCGCTCAATTCGAATAGAAAACTCTTTATCCTCATAAGCATGAAAATTGTTTTTTGTGTCGAAGGAAACTTTTTCAAACACTTCTTTTTCCCAGGTAGAGAGTCCTCCACTCAAAGCATCCACCGCTTGAGGCAATTCAGTTTTTGGGGTTAAAGAACGAATCACGCTTTGTCGGTTATCTTTATATAGCCCAAAGTGTGTCAAACGAAAAATAAAGCGTTTTAATAATCCTTCATTGGGCGTATTTAAGATAACACCATTCAATCCTATCATTTCTGGGTGTGCGATTAGGGCATTTTCGACTTCTGCTAGATAGTCGGGCTGATGGACTATATCGTCGTCAAAAAAAGAAATATAATCGCATTGATTGTATTGTATTGAAGCGGCTTTCGCTTTTACTAAACCATTAATGCTTTCGTCGTGAATGTAATCTAATCTAATGTTTGCTTTTTTTGCTTGTGGTGCTAATTGGTCTTTGATGACTTTATCTGGGCTGCTTTGATCAATGATAATGACTTGTTCTGGCAGGCGGCTTTGGGCAAGAATAGCATCAAAGACGGTCGCCAGTTCTATGGGCCTATTTTTTGTGGGTATAACAAAGGAGAAAGTCATCTTCATCTAATGAACAAATATAACGGGTTTCTTAAATCAATTAAACTTCTTTGGGTTTATTCTAGGATTTATATTCCTGAAAATTTGCCTAAATTTAGATTATATTTGTAAAAGACATCTTTCCCAATGAACTTAAATAATCAAATTACTCTTCTTGACTGCTCCCTTCGTGACGGTGGATATTATAACAATTGGGATTTTGAAGAAGGCTTTGTCGAACACTACCGAGACAAAATCAAGAATCTCCCCATCGATTATATCGAGATAGGGTACCGCAATTTGGTTCAAAAAGAATACCGAGGAAAATATTTTTACTGTCCATTACCCATTTTAGATCAATGGGCAGAATTTAGTGATCAACTCGTCTTGATGCTCGATGAAATCAACACTCCCATTGGAGAAGTAGAAGCGATGATACAACCCTGTATAGGGAAAGCAAAAATGTTTCGTATTGCAACAAAACCTAATCGCATCTCCCAGGGAATTGCTCTTGCTAAGAAGATCAAAAAAGCAGGATTTGAAGTAGGTCTTAATATTATGTATCTCTCTGAATGGGATCAATATGATGATTTTTTTGATCAGTTTAAAGGGATTGAAAACCACATCGACTATTTGTATATGGCCGACTCATACGGAGCGGTTTTACCAGATTATATTGTAAAAACGGTAAAGAAGCTTAAATCAATTACTTCTGTAAAGTTAGGTTACCACGGACATAACAACCTAGAAATGGGATTAATCAATGCCCTAAAAGCGATTGAACACGGAGTCGAAATTATCGATGCTTCTATTACTGGGATGGGTAGGGGAGCAGGAAATCTAAAAACCGAATTGCTCCTTACTTATCTTGCTGCAGAGAACTTGAAAGAAGTCAATTTTGAGCATCTCGATGCATTGGTCAATCAATTTGAGGGACTACAAGCCACTTATCAATGGGGAAATAACCTTGCCTATATGGTCTCTGGAGCCAATTCTATTCCGCAAAAAGAAGTGATGAATTTGATTACTAGACGCTATTACAGCATCGATAACGCTATCAAATACCTTGGATTTAAATCAGAAAATGAAGCGACTAAAAAAAGCTACCCTAAATTAAATGCTAAAAATAGTAATGCTTCTATTTTAATTATTGGTGGAGGAAATTCTACACTTAAACATCTGGATTCAATTAAATCGTTTATACATCAAAATAAGGAAATTACCTTATTGTTTTCGAGTGCGCGGTATATTGCAAGCTTTTCTGAATTTAAAGACACTTATACGATTTTAGTTGGGGCAGAGGGAAAAAGATTAGAAGAAAATATAATCAAAAATCAATTTAATAACCGCTGTATTCTCCCTCCTCCACCTCATAAGATAACTCCCTATGTTCCGGATGGATTTACCGAAAATTGCATCGAATTAAACGATACGATTTTTTCAAAAGAAAACTGTGATGCCCATCTAGCGGTTACCCTACAGGCGGCAATAGAACTAGGAGGAAGAGAGATTTTCCTCATTGGTTTTGATGGTTATACTGCCACAGAACTCAATGAAAGAGAAGCTTTTTTTATGCAAGAAAATCAATTGATTTTTGATCATTTTATACAGACTCAAAAAAATATACAATTGAAAAGCTTGAGCCGTACTGCCTATGAAAACATTGCGGTTACTTCTATTTATGCCATGATAAAATGAAATACCTCATCGTTATACCGGCTCGCTTAAAATCTACACGTTTACCCAATAAACCCTTAATTAAAATTCAAGGGAAAGAGATTTTATTGCGTACTTATGAAAGATGTTTAGAAGCTATTGATAATCCCGAAAAAATTATTGTAGCTACAGATCATCAAAGCATTGTCTCCTTTTGTCAAGAAAAGAACATCAATGTTGTCATGACCAGTGAGCAGTGTTTAACAGGTACAGATCGCGTTTGCGAAGTGGCAAACAAGATAAGCGCTGACACTTATATCAACGTTCAAGGAGATGAGCCCATTTTAGATCCAGAAGACTTAAAAAAAGTTATTGCTACGGTCGAGAAAGATCCAAAAAAGGTGTACAACGGTTATGCTGAAATAAAAACAGAAGAGAATTACTTTAGTCCTAATATCCCCAAGGTTATTTTTCATCCTCAGACAAAAGAGTTGATGTATATGAGTCGTGCTGCTATTCCAGCAAATAAACGTTTTACCTTTGAAAAAGCCTGGAAACAAGTCTGTATTTATGCCTTCCCAAAAGACAGTTTACTCGCATTTTCCTCAACGAATAAGACCCCATTAGAAGAGATAGAAGACATAGAGGTGCTGCGCTTTTTAGAACTAGGCTATAAGGTTGAAATGATTCCCCTATCTGGGAAAGGAATAGCGGTTGATGTTCCAGAAGATATCAAAAAAGTAGAAGCTTATTTAGATGAAAATTGATACGATATTTTGGGATTTTGATGGAGTAATTTTATCCTCGCATGAGATTAGAGAACTGGGATTTAAGGTTGCCCTTGAAAAATATCCTCAAGAACAAATTGAGGCTTTATTGCACTACCACCGTGAGAATGGTGGATGGTCCCGTTATGTCAAATTCACTTATTTTTTTGAAGAAATAAGAAAAGAGGCTTATGATCAAAAAGATATAAATCAATTAGCACAGGCGTACTCAGCAGCCGTGAAATCTCTCTTAATCAATAGGTTATTATTGATCGATGAAAGTATGCGGTTTATTGAAGTAAAAGGGAAAAATTATCGCATGTATATCGCTTCTGGGTCAGATGGAACTGAACTTAATGAAGTTTGTAAAGGTTTAGGGATTGCTCACTATTTTCATTCTATTCATGGCTCCCCAGAACCAAAAACAGCCATTTTAAAGCGTATCATTAATGAAAATAACCATCTCCCGTCAAATTGTTTGATGATAGGAGATGCGAGAAATGATTATGAAGCAGCAGTTGATAATCATATGCCATTTCTAGGGTTTAATAATTTTGAAGTGGAAAAATTAAGCACGGTTAACTTGAGTCTATCTGATTTATGAAAACAACCTTACTTATTACTGGCGTAGCAGGCTTTATTGGAGCTAAAATAGCTGAAAGAGCGCTTGAAAAAGGATTTGATGTTATCGGGGTTGATGACTTATCTAGTGGTCAACAAAAAAATATCCCTTCTGGAATAACTTTTTATGCTTATGACTTAAGTGATCAAAAATTAGTCAATCAACTTCCTGACCAAGTAGATTACATCCTCCACCTGGCAGGGCAATCTTCTGGAGAAATTAGTTTTGACAACCCTATTTCAGATTTAGAAAAAAACACTCATTCCACCTTGAATCTTATTCGATTTGGGATTGAAAATAAGGTCAAAAAAATGCTTTATGCTAGTTCGATGTCTGTTTATGGGAAGGTAGAAGATCGCCCAATCTCTGAAGATCAAGAGCCACTTCCCCTCTCGTGTTATGGTGTAGGGAAAAGAGCCAGTGAACAATATCTCTCCATTTTTAGCGACCAATTACCCTTTATCAGTTACCGTATGTTTAATGTATATGGCCCAGGGCAAGACCTCACTAATATGCGTCAAGGCATGGTGAGTATTTTTCTTTCTCAGGCATTGCAATCTAATGCTATTTTAGTCAAGGGGAGTTTAGATCGTTTTCGTGATTTTATCTATATTGATGATGTAGTTGATTGCTGGTTAAAAGGAATTGAATTAAAAGAATTAAAAAATCTAATGGTCAATTTAGGGACAGGAGAACGAACAGAGGTTGGAGCATTAGTGAAAGAAATCAGTTTTCATTTTAATCAACCCTCATTAACTGTAGAAGGCTCTACCCCTGGGGATCAATTTGGGATCTATGCCGATACAAACTTATTAAAATCATCCTTTGAAATAGATCAGCTTACCTCTCTTGAAGAAGGAATGAAACGCTTTGCCGATTGGGCAAAAAAGCAATTTTCATGAAGCATGTTCCCATTTACATTACAGACAAATTCTCAGCGAAAACATCTTATGAGGAAGAAAACTTAGTTTTTGTTTGGGATGAATTTTTAGGAGACAATGATGCGATTTCACTTCCTGCTTTAGTAGAAGAGAAAGCAGCTATTTATCGAGCAGCTTTTTTATCCTGGACCCACGACTTTTCTCAAACAGAAATTAATGGAACCACTTTATATGAGTATTTAAAGTTGGAAGATGGTTTCCCATTTTGGTGGACCACGTCGCTGGGACAACGCTTTAACATCAACGCATCTTCTTCGATTAATGATGTGATTAAATCAATGGCTTTCTTTGATTATCTAGCACAACAAAAACTTTGTCCTACTTCCATCAATATTACTACAGAAAAGGATAACCTTAGTGGTTTTTTTAAATATTGGGGGGAAAGTCAAGAAATAGAAGTCACGGCAAAGCTTATAAGCAATACAAAAAAGAGAAAAAAGTCTGTTTTAGTTTATGCCCTATACTTGTTTCGTTTTGTCATATATGGATTATTTGATCTAGTAAATAAAAAACATCAACAAAACGAATTTGTCTTTTTTGACATTTTTACTCATCTTAAAAATGGGACAGAATTTAAAAGTAACTATTGGACAAAGTTAGTGGAGGTCCTCCAAAAAAATAATGTACAATGGAATCATCTTTACTACAAAACAAAACATCGCTTTAGTTATCTAAATGCTTTAAAACGAATTCATCTTTTTAATGCTTCTAGTGCGTCACATCAACACCAGCTATTAGAACAAAACTTTAGCATACTGGATTATTTCAAAACATTAAATCGCTATTTTAAAACCAGAAAGAAAGCAAAAAAGATCCTCCCTGAATTATCTAAAGCCTTTGTATGTCCAAATCGAAGAATAGATTTTAGCCCATATTTGATCGATGATTTAATGGATTCGCTTGTTGGTCAAGAAGCATTAAAAAATTGTTTTTACAATGTTTTAATGGAAAAGGCGGTAAAAGCAACTCCTGTTCAAGCAAAAGGAGTTTATCTACAAGAATTTCAACCTTGGGAAATCGCTCTAGTTCATTATTGGAAAAAATGCAATCGCAATGACCTAATAGCCATGCCCCACTCTACCCACCGCTATTGGGATCTGAGATACTTTTTTGCTGAGAAATTCTTTGCACAATATGCTCAAGATATATTTCCAGACCATATTGCTGTGAATGGAGACTACTCTTTTGAGAGATGCCTAGAGAATGGCTACCCGGAGGCTATTTTAAAGCCTGTAGAAGCGTTGCGTTATATACACCACCCCAATACTCCATTAAAGCGAAAAAGCACAGAGAAAGAGGTGCTAAATGTCTTGATTTGTTGTGACTATCAAACTAAAACCAGCGAAAGACTATTTGAGATGGTAGATAAAGCAACTAAGACAGGAAAATTGAAGTGTAATGTAAAGGTTAGAATGCACCCTGCCTTCCCTTTGCCTCCAGAATTATTGAACCAATATAATTTTGAGATAAGTAAAGAAGAAATGTTGACTGCTTTACAAGAAACAGATTGGGTAATCACCAGTAATCTATCTGCCATTGTAGTTGACGGATATTATCAAGGCTGTAAAATTGCTCAACTTAGCGATGGGATATATTTTAATTTAAGTCCTTTAAGAGGTGTAGTTGATGATCTTTTGTTTAATTCTGTCGAAGAACTAAAGGAAATGATTTTAAAACAAAACCAGGAAAAGAAAAGTATCTCCTATTTTTTGAATGATTTAAAAATTAAGAAATGGAGTTTAATTTTATTTAATTATAAAACATGATCCAAAAGGCACTTTGTAAAAAAAAGAAGGATTATTAACTGTTAAAAATTCGTCAACTGCCTTTCTCGCTCCCGGGAATTGGCTAATTCCATAATCATCTATAACAATTGCTCCTCCGCTATTTAGTCTTGGATAAAAAAAGTTTAATGAGTCGAGAGTAGGTTTATATAAATCAACATCGATATGGACAAAACTAAATTTTTTGTCTTTTACTTCACTAAATCTCTCTGGTATCCAACCTTTATAATAACTGATATTTTTAAAAACTGAAAGTGTCATTTTTACCTGTTCTTCAGTTGATGCAAATGATAATTTCTCAGACATAATTTGTTGTTCCGAAAGGTTGTAGCGATTATTTTTATCTTCTACAACTTTATCTGATAGTCCGCCTTCAAAAGAATCAAAAATGAAAAATTCTTTTTTGATTTTAGATTTCTTTAATAAACTTGATAAGATATAAGCACTATGACCTTTCCATACCCCACACTCTACAATTGCTCCCTCAATGTTTTTCTCCATTACATTATAAAAAACGTTTTGAAGACTATAAAATCTTAGTTGTTTGTATGGATTATCGAATTCAGTTGAGTAAGAGGCTATCATGGCCTCATTATAGAGCTTTATTTCTCGGAAATTCTCATAATAAGGTTCCCATAAATACTGATCATAAATTACAGGTTTATGTACTTTATTAGAACGATAAAGAAATAATTTGATCCCAAAAATGCTGAGTAGAATATTTGCAAAACCAAGTATAAATTTAAATATAGTCTTGATAATTTTCATTTACTTATATTTTGATTGTTAAACATTAATCTTCTTTTTTACCATCCAATAACCCATAAACAAAATACGCGTTTGTTGTTTTTGAGTATGAAGCACTGGAAAAATAGCTGAACCATTATAAACAGGCTTTCTATTGGACTGAAAAGCTTTTTGATGGGATTGAGTGTCTTCTAAATGTTGTTGGTATGGTTTCATTTTTTAAGACAAGTTGACAAAATATTATCGATTGTTTTTCTGTTAATAATATTAAAGTGCGCTGCCAAAAAAACATAAAGTACAACCAGTAATATTTTTGACAATAATCTGACATTGTAGTTCAAATTTAGATAGAATAATATAAATACAATTACAATGCCTGCAATTAAAAAAGTGTAAAGAAAGAGTATCTTCTTTTTTTCCCAATGAATTGGAACAAATTTCTGGGCATAATAAAAGTACACAACTGCATATATTATCCCTGAAATAAATGTTGAGTAGGCTGCTCCAAATAGACCATAAATTTTTATTAAAAAAATATTTAAAAGGATATTTAGTAGAATTACTGATATACTAATAGTTGAGAGTAATCTAGTTTTCTTTGCAAAGATGAGTTGGGGTTGTTTGGTGAAAAAATGGGTGCAGTATAAAATAGTTAGTAACATTATTATTGGTATAGCCTGGACATACTCATCTGTTGTGAATATTAGAATTATTTCCTCAGTGAAGACAGATAAAACAAAAGAAAAAAAACAAACTAGAAAGAAGAACGGTGTTAGATAATGACCAATTTCTGAAAATTTATTTTTGTGATCGGAGAAAAGTTTCTTGTATACTTTTGGAGAATAAACGTTTTGTATTGCGGTAGAAAAAACAAAACTTAGGTTAGCAATCTTTTGAGCAATATCATAAATCCCCAATCCACTTACTGCGTTAAAGTATCCTATCATATATTTATCTGATTGATTACCAAATACTTTTACAAGATTAGAAACCGAAAGAGGAATACTTAATCTTAAAGAAGATGTCAGTAACCCCAGATGAAATCGAGTAGAAAATTCAAATTGGGTCAAGAAAAAATACAGGAATAAAACAGTAACACTTATTAATTGACCCAATAAAATTCCTTCAAATTTAAATTCATAATGAATTATAAATAAAAGTGAAAACAGAAAGCTTAACAGCTTTTCTAAAATTTGAAAAATTGAATATTCTTTCGCTCGATAGGTGTTTTTTAGTGTAGCAAAAAAGAATTGATTTAAACTTTGAATTCCAAGAAAATTCAATCCCACCAATAACCAGTTTACTGAAATAGAATTCAAATTGAAAAATATTCTAATAAAATCGAAAATAAAATAACTCAATAACGAAAGAACCATTAGCATTGATATTACAAATGCTATATTGCTAAACAATAAGTTTTTTCTCTCCTCCGTATTGATCTCAAAAAAGTTTCGTTGATATATATTTAACAATCCAGCATTTGCGATGGCAACCGAAATAGTTCCATAAACTATAATTAAAGCATAAAAACCAAAATCACTTGGGGATAAGTATTTGGTAAAAACACTTAGAGAAATTAGTTGGGTAATGGTATTAAGACCAAAGGGGAGTAAATACCACAATAAATTTTTTATTTGACTCATTTAATTACTGAATTTAACCATAGTGCTAAATCCTCTTTGTCTTGGATTAATGGGATACCACTTAGCCCTCTATCATCTGGTTGAATTTGTTGAACCGGATCATAGTAAACCGATGGTATCCCTAAATAATTTGCAACATGCGCAGTCGAAGTAAAAGGAATATTAATTGATGCTACAGAATTTTCTATTAAACTATGTGCATCTAATGATGCATCCGTTTTTAAAACACTTCTGTTTTTTTTATATAAAGTTTCTAATTTTAGATTATAACTTTTTGAATCAAATTTACTTTTAGCGCGTTTATTTTTTAATATGCCTATTGTGTTTTTACACTTCCCTATAACCTCAATGATGTCATTATGAAACTTTAACAATGTTTCTGAAGTAAAATAATCGTTTGGATGGCCTAGTGATAAAAAATGGACTGAATTGTATACATTTATATCAAAAATCGAAATTATTTTTTCCCCTCTGGCTATCTTTGGAAGATCAAATGAATTACTACTTTCAAACCAAACAGGTCCAACTATCTCAAATTTATTTTTCTGATCCTCTCCTAAAAGAGAAACTAAATATTTTTTATGATAATCATGCCATACATAATATTTTGGCCAACTTAAGTACCTATAATTATAAAGTTCATTATAATATTTTCCTTTCGGACTCTTAAAAGTATATATATGAGCAGAGTAAAAATACAAAATTATAGAACTCCCTTTATTTTCAGCTTGATATGTCCATAATGGTCTTAAAATCGAAGTAGAATTATGAAAATAGTAGTTTCTAGCAAAATTTACTTCACCTGTATTTTTTGATAAATATAACTTTGGGTATTCAGAGAGAAGTAATGCATAACTATAATTCCCTAAGAGCATTTTGAAAAATGAAATAAAACATATCTTAATTGAACTTATAACATAATTTAATATATTTTTTGCAGATGGATTAACATAAAATGGTAACGAACATTCATTTATTGAATATGAATCTAAAAATATAGTTTTTCCTATTTTTGCATCATGATATATTTGATTTAGATTTTTAAATTTTTCCTTATTTAATACCCAATTAATAATTGTTTTTGAATTTTTAAAATTATTAGGGAAATTTTTGCTTGAAAGAGCACTAAAAAAAATATAATTTGATTTGCTGTCCGGCATTTCACCTTTTATCAAGAAAAAAAAATGTTCAACAATACTATAAATGCCTCTTATATACCAATAAAAAAGAATTCTTAACCATGAAAATTTATTAATAATTTCACTTGATTTAAAACCTTCTTCTTCATGTAACCTTTTCCGAAGATTTGGTGGTAGGGTACACCTAATTAATTTATCGTTTCTTCCTAAAGCCCTTAATACTGAAATATTTAATGTAGTAAATAAGAACCTTTGAATAAAGAATTGTTTCAATGCAAGCTGCATTAATTGATCAGATATTCCAAAATGTGATCCTTCTGCATTGTGATTAGTTTTAGATAATTTACTAGACAAATAAATTAAATAAGATCTATTATTAGTGCTCTCTAAAAATAATTTCCCTAGTCTTACTTCTTTTTCAATTTTTTTTCGCTTAAAAAACATAATAAGTATCTATTTTTCAAGTAAAAACCAATTTCTGTCATCACAATTGAATCGTTTATCTTTGTTATATATAAAACCATAATCTACAAGCTTAAGATTATACATCTCCATCATTTCTCCAGCAAAATCTCTTTTAAATAACTTATCTTGATGTCCTCTATACTTAATTTTTATTGGTTTATCATTATAATATTCGCATATAAGGATATATTTATTTGAGCTATTATATAGTGATTCATATACATCATTCAGGTATTCAGGATTTATATGAATTAGAACAGTTTTTATTAGAACTAAATCAAATTTTTGTTCAGATTTATAATCTAAAATAGATTTAAAAATAACATTTTTAGAGCCTATTTCATTTGCAAGTTCTTTACTTGCATTTTTATTAATCTCTATAGCTTTTCTTTCTAGATTAGGATATAAACTTTTTAAAGCCTTAAGGTTAAGTCCGATGTTAGCACCATATTCTATACAGGTCTTAATATCATTTGCTTTTTTAAGAGATTGATTGAAAAAATTAATATTTGATTCAATTATTCCTTCTTCATTGTTCCTGTTTATATAGTCATCCCCGAACTTACCTTCCCAAAATGACTCCTGTTCCGTTTTAAAATTCATTCTCCCCATTATTGTATTTGTATTTGTATTTCAATTCAGCTAATTCCCAATCATCTTCATTATCAATATCTTGAAAATCAGTATTTAAAAGTTCAATTCCTCCAGTATTATTTGTCCATAATTTTTTTTTGATGAGAAAATTCTCGACTTTGAACCAATAAAATTGTCCAGTATCATAAAAATAATTATTCAAATCCTGAGTCCTTTTCCTATAATTTTTGGGATATTTCATTTTAATTTTATCCCCTTGAATTAACAACGCTCTTTGAATTGGATGCTCATACCTCGCATAAGGGAAAACAGTATCAAAACTGTTTTTTTTTAGTAAGTCAAGTGACCGTTTCAATATGCTTTTTTCAATTAAAACTGCTGTAGGATATATACAACATGCAATATCAAATTTAATTCCATTTTTTTTGTACTCATTTAAAACTTCATATAAAACATCTGGAGTTGTGGAATAATCATCTGAATTATTTTTGCTTCTCATAAATGGTACTGAAGCACCATTAGTTCTAGAAATTTCAGCTATTTTTTCGGAGTCGGTTGATACCATTACTTCATCAAATATTTTTGAATTTATAGCGATTTTGATAACATGAGAAATAATTGGTTTCCCACAAAATGTTTTTATATTTTTACTAGGAATCCTTTTGCTACCTCCTCTAGCGGTAATTATTGCAATTTTTTTCATCGCTATTTTCTTTTGCCATATTCAGAACGAAGTAGGGATAAAATATGAGAATTTACATATTCCCCTTTTAAAAAATAATGTTGTCTTAATATCGCATCATTCTTAAAATTATTGGTGTTAAAAAAGGTTAATTTTTTTTTATCTATCTCATATACTTCAGCATATATCTTATTAAGATTAAGATAATTAAAACCATAATCAAGCATTACCCTTAGGGTCTCAGGTGAATAAAAATCATCAACCCAACCATGCTCATAATTCGCAATATGAATATCTGCATGTTTATTGATCCAGTTTATATATGTAAATCCTGTAACTCCAATTGGCTTTTTAGATTCATCCTCAATTAAAAAAAATTCAAATTTATCATCAAGAATCATTGAATTATACCAATCTTCAATATGAGCTTTGCTAAATTCTCTATATTCCCTGAAATATGGTTGAAAGTCTCGTGAATTACGCCATTTTTTTATAATTTTTAAATCTGAAGTTTCAATTGGCCTTAGATTAATTATTTTTGAATTAAGTGATATCATAATCTGGATTTAATTATAAACAGTTTTGAACTGCAACTATTAATATTTTTTTAACTTTTTCATTCGAGATCACCTAATTTAATTTCATCATTCTCTCTAATCTCTTTTTTAACTACTCTCCCTGTTATATCCACAAAAGGGTCTAATGCATCAATACTGCAAGGTCTAAGATAAATTAGATCACTCTCTTGAATAGCATGTCCTTTTTTAAGAGTTTTGTTTGATCTGATAGATCTTCTTTGTATGATAACCGTGTCTTTCTCATTTTCTTCCACTTTCTTAGTAGTCTCACCAAGGGCATATTCAATTCTCCTGGTAGATTCAACCATTGCTTTCCAAGTAGATGGATTCATTGAAAAAGGATGGTCAGGCCCCTCTCTATTATTGTCATCAGTGAAATGTTTCTCGATATATCTCGCACCCAAAGTAACCGCTCCTAAAACCGTTTCATGACCAAATGTGTGGTCACTTAGTCCTAATTCAACATTAGGATAAAGTTTTGAATATGTTTTCAAAACATTTAAGTTAATAAACTTGAAATTTTCATCTGAAGCGGTATAATTTGTATTGCATTGCATCAAAACAATCGGAATATCGAACTCCATAAGTAAATCCATTGCTCGTCTAACTTCATATATTGTAGATGCCCCGGTGGCAATCATAACTTTTTTACCTTTACTTGCTATTTTTAATAGCATTTTTTTCCAAGTTATATCCCCTGAGCCAATTTTGTACATATTTACATACTTATCAAGTTCGTCAACATAATTTAGATCGTAAGGAGTGGTGAAAAAGTCAATTTTTAGTTCGTCACAATAAGATTTAATTTCCTTTGTCCAATCTAGAGGGACAGAAGCATCTTTATAAATCTCAAACACTGACTTTTCCCAATTTGATTGGTGAGATTTCTGAACTTTTAAAGATTCAAATCCTTTTTTTGATACTATCGTTTCAGCTTTAAAATGTTGAAACTTCACAGCATCTGCACCAGACTGCTTAGCCAATTTACACAACTCCAGAGCTCTTTCAATCTGACCGTCATGATTTGCGGCAATATCAGCTATAAAATACGTTTTCATTTTCAATTAAATTTATTAATCCATCCATTAAGCTAACTTTAATATAATTGCCTTCAAAGGGTACAATTAAATTTTTATCTTTCTTCTTTAAGCTTGATTTTACAAGTGAAGTGTCAAGCTTTTTAAGTCTAGCATATAACTTAATGAAATCATATTTGGTCATACATGAACTTGATCCAATACTAAGTAACCCGGACATAAAATCAAGCTTGCTTGAAATAATTTCTGATAATTGATGAACATACACTGGATTGAAAAGCACATCCTCATACCCATAAATCTCTTTTTGATTTATTAGCGAATCATAAGCCCACTTTAAGAGTCCTCCATTACCATATATATTTGTTCTAATAACTAAATCGCCTTTTCTTTTTAAAACATTAAGTTCTCCACTTCTTTTTGATTTGTAATAAACTTTGTCACTATCTATTGGATTTGTAGATATATAAATCAATTTTTTTGATAAATTTTGGAGATCTGGAATAATTTCGGAGTGAAGTTTAAAAGCTAAATCTTCATTTTTTTCACAAAAAGAAAGATCTGTGTAAGCTGCACAATGAATTATCAAATTAAATTTTTTATTATTATTTAAAGAGGAAACCTCTTTTGACCTTTTTGTTAAATCAAATTCACTTTTAGAATTAATAAAAATAGCGTTTGGAAAATAATATTTTAATGAATTTCCTAGCATACCACTGCCCCCAGTAACCAATGTAGTTTCATTATTCATTTAGCTAAAATCATATGATTCAATTAATTTTTTTAGTTCTCCAACCGAAAGCATATTATCATTTTGAAAAGAGTTATAACAAAATCCTTTTTCTATGAATTTAGTTCCAAATTTTTTAGTAATTAAATCTTTATTTTTGTTATTAGAATCAGGGAGAATTATGAAATAATCTCCAATGTCTATTGTGTTAAGTGAATCAATTGAAGAAATCATCTCTTCGTGAATTTTTTCTCCAGGTCTTATCCCAATTATTTTTTTTTCAGCACCAGGATCAATTGCTTCAGCTAAATCAAATACATTATAAGATGGAATTTTAGGAACATAAATTTCTCCCCCAATAGAATTTAATAATGCGAAAATTATTAAATCTACTCCTTCATTTAATAATATGTTAAATCTGGTCATATTTGGATCTGTAATTGTTAAAGGTTTTCCTTTATCTTTTAATTTCAAAAAAAATGGAATTACCGATCCATTTGAACCCATGACATTCCCATATCTAACAACTGAAAAATTAATATCCTTTTTTCCTTTAATATTGTTAGCTGATACAAACAACTTGTCTGAAGTTAATTTTGTGGCACCATATAAATTAGTTGGTGAACTGGCTTTATCAGTAGATAATGAAACAACTTTTCTTACATCCGATTTTAATGCAGCATTTATAATATTTTTTGCACCATTAATATTTGTTTTTATACATTCCTCAGGATTATACTCAGCAATATGTACATGTTTCATTGCGGCACAATGTATGACAAAGTCAACTCCATTAAATGCTCTCATTAATCTATTTTGATCGCGAACATCTCCAATAAAGTATCTAATTGAGGGGTATTCATTTACACTAAATTCTTGGCTCATTAAAAACTGTTTTTGTTCATCTCTTGAAAAAATAATAAGCCTATCAATTTCAGGATGGTTTTTTAAAAAATATCTTGTCAAAGCTTTTCCAAGTGATCCAGTCCCCCCGGTAATTAAAATTGATTTACCCCTAAAAAAATTGTTCTTATTTTTTGTTTTCATTTAATTAAAATAATTTATTAAGAAGTTTCATTTGAATAAAGTTGTAATGTTGTTTGCTCTGAGGAAAATCTATTACTAATAATAAACTGCACTTCACGATCAATTAATTTTCCTAATTTTTTCTCTAAGTTTGAAATATATGACGTGTTTAATTGGTCCCCAATTAAAATAACTTCAATCTTCCCAGTATCTAAGCCTTTAGCATAATCACCTGTCAAAAGAATCTTATTTACTGAACCTATTTGTGCAAGCACGTGTTCAACAATGTCTTCAAGACCGAGATGCTTAAATACTACTTTCTGTAGAATTTCAAACATGGGATGATTTATATTTGCTTTGTAGCTAACCTTGTTATTTTCCTTATACTTTTCTAAGTAGCCAGCTTCTGAAAGATGGTTGAGTTCTTTTCGAATCGAGTTAGTGGATTCATTAAACTCATTTGCTAATCCATTCAAATACCCACGGTTGGCCTGACTGATAAAAAATTTTACCAACAGGCGCAACCGAGTTTTAGAGGTAATGAGTTGATTAAGCACTAATAATTAATTTTATCTAGTACCAAAAGTACTTAATTGTAATTAATATCAAGTACTTTTTTTACTTTTTTTTATAAAAACTAATTTCCAATACTAATAATTTTATCACTAATCCCCTGATTTAAAAGGATTCTTCCGTCAAATAGACGATAGTTAGCATCGCTGTTATTAAGGAAGTTTTTCCAGTCGAAAGCTTTAAATTCGTCCCATTCTGTCAAAATCCCTGCTACATTTGCAGGAGATAATGCGGCACTAATACTAGTACAAATGCTAATATTAGCAAGTAACTTTTTTACTTGTTCTTTATCTTTATTTTGTGATTCAAATAATAAAGTTAAATCAGAATAAATTCTTGTCTCTTTGACCATAGGATCATAAATCCATAAGCTGTACCCTTTTTCAAGTAATTGTGCGGCAACATAAATGGCAGCCGACTCTCTACTATCATTGGTATTTTTCTTAAAGGCCCAGCCTAAAAGACTAATGTTCTTAGGTTGCTTATGGGTGTTTAAATGTTCATCCATTAGGGCCGCAAAACGATTTTTTTGATAATCGTTTATTTTAATGACCTGATGCCAATACTCTGCCACTTTAGTTAAACCATAAGTTTGACACAGATAAACCAAATTAAGTACGTCTTTTTGAAAACAACTACCACCAAAGCCCACAGAAGCATTTAAAAATTTATCTCCTATGCGATGATCCATACCAATAGCTCTTGAAACTTCTTGAATAGATGCATCTGTCTTTTCACATAAAGCAGAAAGACTATTAATGGAGGAGATGCGTTGAGCCAGCATCGCGTTTGAAGCAAGTTTCGAAAGCTCAGAGGACCAAACATTAGTGGTTAATATTTTTTCCCTTGGAATCCAATTTTGATAAATCGAAATTAAGGCTGCTACAGCCGCTTGACCTGATGCAGTAGGGCAACCTCCTATTAGTACTCGATCAGACTTAAAAAGATCTTGTATGGCAGTTCCTTCGGCTAAAAACTCTGGGTTGGACAATACTTCAAATGACACACCTGCTTTATTTGTAGAAAGCACCTCTTTTATTTTCTCTGCTGTTCTTACCGGGAGTGTTGATTTTTCTACTACTATTTTATCTGTTTTAGCCACTTGGGCAATTCTATGGGCGCAATTTTCAACATGGGTTAAATCTGCGGCCATCCCTATTCCTTCACCACTGGTTTTAGTAGGGGTGTTTACAGCCATAAAAATCATCTCTGCCTTTTGTATGGCTTCATCAATATTCGTAGAAAAAAATAAATTTTTATCTCTAGTAGAGGCAATTACTTCACTTAAACCAGGCTCATAAACGGGGAGTTGGGAAAGGTCTTCGCTATTCCA
>Ga0209199_1000366_pt1 | contig 66151 bp, 34 predicted proteins | sample COGITO_mtgs_1105_7_FD_184805 | JGI IMG/M metagenome (GOLD analysis project Ga0209199, IMG submission 184805) | Pelagic marine microbial communities from North Sea - COGITO_mtgs_110523 (SPAdes) (version 2) | ecosystem: Environmental > Aquatic > Marine > Epipelagic ... | reverse complement strand
ATAAAATAAACATTCGCGCCGATGGTATTAAACAGGTGTACTTTCAGGACCCAAATGGCTATTGGATTGAAGTAAATAGTGTTGGACAAAAAAAGACTGAATAAAAGTCGGTTATGGGTTGCGACTACTCAGAAATTAAATAGTATTAAAAAATAAAAAGGACATGAAAGAGCTACTTGATCTTATGATTAAAGATATGAATGAATCTGATGAATTATTTAAACCCACAAATTTCTGGACAAAAGGAATAAAAGGAATATTGAGTGATTTGAATAATGATGAAGATTTTTTAAAATTTCGACAACATAAATCTGCAAATTTTATGTATGTACCCACATATGATCATAGTTTGTACAAGAAGTATGGAAAAATAATTAATCGAATATTTAAAGTGAATTATACTAATAAGCCAAAACCCGAAATAGAGGGATTATTTGGGATGCTTAGTGGATATAATAAAGCAAAAAGTGATTATAGAGTTTTTAAAGCAAGCGAGACATCTTTGCATCCTAACATATCAGATGTGAGTGAAAGTTTAGTCGGTTCACCAAAAGATTATTATTGCTTTGACTCAAAAAATTATAGTAACAGCTTTCTTAACTATCTCCTTGGAATAAACTTCTTGAAAAAGAATGTTCAAACGACCAATTTGAAATCTGTATTTGAAATTGGGGGAGGTTATGGAACATTAGGGGAAATTTTATTAAAATCAGATGAGAATTTTTTTTACCTAAATGTAGATATTCCTCCAGTTGCTTCAGTCTCCACATATTATTTATCAGAAGTATTTGGTGCTGAAAATGTTCTTTCATATGAGCAAAGTAGAAATATGGAAATTATCGACATTGAAGAGCTTAAGAAAAAATATAAATGTGTAGTGTTGTGTCCGTGGCAATTAAAGAAGCTAAAGGGGAAATTCGATTTATTTGTCAATTTCATGTCATTCCAAGAAATGGAACCTCACATTGTGAAAAACTATATTTCAATTGTCGAAAAACACACCAGTCAATATATTTTACTTAGAAATAGTCTTTCTGGTAAAAAAGTTGCGACAAACGATGATGAAATAGGAGTAATAGATATAACAAAAACGAGTAGTATGTACGAAATGTTTAAAGAATTTTCTTTAGTCAAAAAAGATCATAAATCATTTGGCCACTATTCCAATAAATTTGTTTCAGAGATCTCATGTTTAACAAGGCATAAACTTTAGGTAACGGGCATTGTAGCGAGAAGCAGCCAAGTGATTAAATAGGGTATTTAGGTCTATTTTAAACTCATTACTTTCATCTTCACCACAATTACTAAATACAACAAGCCAACAAATTAGGCTTAAAAAGAGGAGGTATTATTTATTGTTAGTACAATCTATTTTTTAATTATTCATTAAAAACTAATAGACGTTACGATAAACTCAATCTTAGGGCTGTATTCGGTCGTATTCAATGGATAGGAGAATCTAACGCCCAAATCAAAATCAACCAATCGAAGGGTCCGGACATCAAAAGTTAGTTCGATGCCTGCCGATTCGTACATATCGTCAGCGTAGGGTACACTACCGTTAAAGGTAACCGAGGTGAGGGGGGTAAGCGCATCGATGGCAGTATTATTTAAAATCACTCTTGCGTGATCATAAAAGAAGTTTGCTTTGACTCTTTTAATGAAAAATAAGGGACCTATGGCTAAATCAGGATAGCAAATAGGGAAGGCATAATTGAGACCGATTCGGCGGATTTGATCATGGATGAGCTTGCCATAACCTCGGGGATACCTGAAATTATCTAAAAACTTGTATTGCGCGGTAAAGGGTTCTGAATGATGATCTATTTCGGCGAAGAAGCTGTGATTTTTAAAGATGCCGGGTAGATAAAGCCTACTGTTGATTAAGAAAGCATGGGAGGTATTAGAAGTTGTTCCCATGCTTTTTTGGTAATTTGATTGAAAAAAAATGCCCAATCTTGGGTAAAGGTGCTGATAAGCTTGTCGTAGGGTAAAACGCATTTGGAAGTCTAATTCATAGCTCGTAAAAGAACCATCTGTTCCGGTCTCCTTCAGATCATAGTTTACCCAATGTTGTCGTAAATTTTGATTGAGCGCAACAAAATTATAAAAATTTCCTACGGTTAAGTTGAAGGGTAGTGTCATACCTAGGCCTAGGTTGTTTTCAGTCCAGTTTTGATTTCTTGTTTCTAGATTAGGAGTGATTTCATCATTTTCTTCGGTTTCGAAGTAAACGGGCACGTAGTTGTTCCTGTTTTCTCGTGAAGTTTCTAATGACAAAATGGGATAGTATTTCGCCCATTGTAAGCCCGCAGACCACGAGCTGCTCTTTTCATTTAAATTAAATTGATAGGCACCTATACCCGATAAATTACTCATCTTGTTGTCGGCATACACATTAAATATCAGATTGGGAGGTTCATAAGCCAATAATCGACTGTGTAGTTGTAATCGATCTGTAGTAGGATAAGATTGCTCTTCGTAAGATTGCTCTGAAACATTTTCAAGAATATCACCTTTAAACAGGGGTTCAAAATAATCAACCAATGAATGTTCTACGGTTTCGAGAGGTTTCCAATTTTCTTTGATCACGGGAGTGGTATGAATGTCATAACCCATGTCTGAATACGCACTATAAGCCAGCATTTTTCCATTTGGAGAAATGCTAGGTTGGATGGCACCGAATAGGGTAGAGGTTACTTGATAAATGCGCTGATCTTGGATTGAATAGGCATAAATATTATCTATGCCATTGAAGATGCCATCAAAGTAAATATGATTTTGATGGGATGTTAAATGGGCTATTTTTTCGCTCCACCAGGGGGTGATCAAGCGACGTTTTCCTGTGCCAAGATGGATGATTTGAATGGCATTTTTCCCTGATTTCCGTACGATTGTAGCGATCCTTGTTTCATCTATCCAAGTGGGAAACGCATATTGATATTGATTTTCATTATTGATTTTTTCATCCAGATGACCGTTTTGAACATTGAGAATGTGAAGCTCATACCCTTGGTTGGCAGGGGCATGAACTGCGACAATTTTATCCCCGCCCTTGTTGATTTCGGGGGCAAAATACCGGGCTTTAAGGCTGAGTTGCTTTTTTAATTGAAGGGTATGATCATATCTAATGACATTGCTATATTCCACATTTCCCCATCTGGGATCGTAGGCCTTTTCAGTCCAAATGAGAAAGGATTTATTGATACTTAATTGGGCATTGGATGGAGCATAAAATCCAGGGCGCGTGATACGGTTTTCTGTTCCATCTGTTTGGATACGGTAGAATGTCGGAATTTCGTTGAACCCTGCCTTCTCAGCGATGAGGGTTTCCGCATCAAGATAGTTGGGGTGCGCGTAGTTCGTAAAAGTCTTTTTTACTTTATTATTGATCGTTTCAGCTTCTGTAAGTTTAATTTTAGCTGCTTTTTGCGCCCATTCTTTCTTTAATTTTGAAAAGGTAGCTTCATAATATTTAGGGGTGCGCATACCCGTATGTTTTTTTAAGCTTTTACTGAAAGGGTAAAATTTAAGAAAACTTGATTTTACAGCCTCTTGAAGTAAGTTTCCCATGATGCTTTCACCATAATCTAGATTCAGGGATGCCGTCAGGTGATAACCCATATTATAAATGTTGGGAATCAGTTTTTTATAGGATCCTGCGCTGTTTTTTTCATAATTCAAGGAGGTCCCTGTCAGCAATAGGGCACGATACTGTCCCTCGAAATAGGGCATCCGACCACGTCCTGCATTACTTAAGAGGGTCTCTGTGAAAACCGCATCTCCTTCAAAAAACCAAGGAGGCATAATTAAATGTGCCAACGAACTCCAAAAATAATCACCAAAAACCATATCTGCTGCGTTGACGATACCTATCCGGGCGTTTTGTAATTGCTGTACATGTCGATATTCGTGGATGGCCAACAGATCATTCCAGTCAATGGCTCCACCAAAATTATTTTGTGGGGGATTGGTATAAAATTCTGAACGAAAAGGTCCCACAGCAACAAATGCATTGGGAGTGATGGATTGATTTTGAAGAATGATACTCACTTGTTCTTTTTTCGGACCTAGGGAAAAGTAACTACTGTCACTGAGTTTCTGAATGACATTGGCAACCCGAGCGGCTTGGCCATAGATGCCTTCTTGATAGATGATCTTCGCCGCATCGTTTTCTATGTATTTCCATTGAATAGCGGGTGGATTAAGTCCTATATCATAGGACTGGGCCATTAATCCATAGGAAAATAGAATAATAGAAAGAGTTAAAGGTATTCTTTTCATTAGAACCGATTGTTGAGCGTAATACCTACATACTGGTGAGCTTCTGCTTCAAGGGTTTCTTTGGTTTTAAAATAATAAGTAGTGATCAAATCAAATCGAGGCCAACTCAGAGCAAAACCGATGCGATTTTGAATAAGCCATGATTTTGCTGTTTCAGTATGTGGACTTTGAGGCCCAATGAAGTTGCCTTCAATGGTGGCATTGTAGGCACTATATATAAATCCAGGAGCATAAAAAAAATAATTTTCTATTATTTTCTTGGTCCAGTTTGAAGACGATGGGCTACCTAAATGTCCCCCGAACAAAGACGTTGAGGCCGGATGTTTTAAAAAATTGAATCGTACAAGTAGTTCTTCCGAAAATTGATTAAAAACGGTCCCCACGGATACATGCGACTGAGAATAGAGATCGAGAATTTCATTGCCTACCAACCGACGAGCATAAGAAGCATGAAAATTAATCACGGGACTATTGGCGATTTGGTACTTCCAACCCGCGGGTATAGGAATATTTAATAAGGTATGCCAGGTAATTTGAAAATCGTCGGTCAGTGTATGAGGTCCCATTAATCCAAGCTCAACACTTGTTTTTAAATACTCCTTTTGGTTGAAATAAAATTCTCTAGTGAAGCTGAATCCCAAGAGGCCTGCATAAGGGCGATCAAACTCCTTAGGATCATCCCAAGAAACCCTTCTGGGTGTATAAATGCGTTGATGAAAGGATATTGAATGGATGATTTTGTGTTTTTTGATTTTATGTTTACTGAGCCATCGGTAATCAAGATAAAGACCAGAAGTGTAGTACTGATCCCTTTCTAGAGAGGTAAATACATCATTATCAACGGTCAATCTGAGTTCTTTGGTGTACAATTTTATCGTGTCTTGCGCTCTCATAAGACATGGACCTAGAAGGAATAGGCAAAACCAAACCACTTTGTACATATAGATCAAAGATAAGTGGGTTTTACTTCTATAAATAACAGGAAAGACCAACAATTTAACAAAGTGGACAATTTCTTATTTTCAAAAAAGGCTCTAGCTTCTCAAAAATGCGCAAACCTATGCTATTTATCGAGGCGTGTAGGTATCACCGATGTATTTATTTAGGAGATTTAAGCCTGTGATTATTTAGATAAAAAGCTAGATAGACCTATTGACATCAAATTTCTCAAGATAGTCAGCCACACGTCTCACAAAACCACCACCCAAAGAGCCATCGATGACACGGTGGTCATAGCTATGGGACAAAAACATTTTATGGCGGATGCCTATAAAGTCACCTTCGGGGGTTTCGATTACTGCAGGTTTTTTTTGTATAGCACCTATGGCCATAATGGCTACTTGAGGTTGCATGATGATGGGTGTACCCATAACGTTGCCAAATGAACCTACATTAGAAACAGTGAACGTACCCCCGTCCAGTTCATCGGGTTTCAGCGCATTAGTTCGTGCTCTATGGGCCAGATCATTCACTGCCATGACTAAGGATTTAAGATCTAGTAGTTCTGCATTTTTAATAACAGGCACGATGAGGTTTCCTGAAGGAAGTGCCACAGCAACACCGATATTAATATGGCTTTTTTTAATAATTTGATCCCCTTGGACTTGGATGTTGATCATGGGATGATCTTTGATGGCTTTCACTACTGCCTCAATAATGATGGGGGTAAAAGTTAACGATTGACCCGAGGTTGCCTTGAATTTTTCTTTGAATTTATTTCTCCAAGAAACAATGGGACTCATGTCTGCTTCGACAAAGGAAGTCACATGTGCAGAAATAGATTTAGATTCAATCATGCGCGAAGCGATTATTTTTCGCATCCGATCCATGGCTATGATTTCATCCTCACCTGAGATTGTCAAGGGTGTATTGTCTATAGGGTTTTCAAGTATTCCATCAACGGAACCTGATTGCGAGTTCCTTGAGCTGAGGTAGTTCAATACATCTTGCTTGGTCAATCGATCCTCTTTACCTGATCCAGCTATATTTTCAAGTTCGCTGAGATCTATTTGCTCTTGTTTTGCAATATTGCGCACTAAGGGAGAATAGAATCGGCTTTTTTGGGGATTTGTCAAGAGGGTGTCAGGACTTTTCAGATCCATGGCCTGATCTACATCGACCACATTTTTTTGCTCCTTGGGTGCAGGTGTTTCAGTAGGTCGGATAGTGAGAGGCTCATCCTCATCGGTCAAAAGCTCTATGATGGCTATGGGCTTACCGACTTGAATGACATCCCCTTCTTGGGCTAGTATTTCTTTAAGAATTCCGGCGTGAGTGGAGGGAATTTCTGTATCTACTTTGTCAGTGGCAACTTCGAGAACAGATTCATCTTCATCTATAGGATCGCCCACCTTCTTTAACCATGACAAAATGGTACCTTCCATTACACTTTCACCCATTTTGGGCATCGTCATTTCAATAGAAGCCATATTTTAATTTATTGGTTAAAGACGAGACAAAGATATAGTATTTTGCTATTTCACTCCAACATTTAATCGGATCATATTCAAGGCGGCTAAGGCCGACCAATGGACAATGAAGGTACGGTCTCGTGAAAAATTAAATTTCTTTGCTAGGGTCTTATGCTTGTCTGAATAGGCAATCCAAACGGTGCCTACCGGTTTTTCTATCGTACCGCCATCAGGTCCAGCGATACCGGTGGTGGCGATGGCGATATCAGCATTGAGTGCTTTTCTTATCCCTTCTGCCATGGCTTTAGCGACTTCTTCACTAACAGCACCCTGTTGTAGGAGGTCTTCCGTACTTACACCCAACTGCGCTGTTTTGACCTCATTTGAATAAGCAATCACGCTCCCCTTAAAATACCTTGAGCTGCCAGGTACGCTGGTAATCATATGGGCTAAATAACCCCCTGTACAGCTTTCTGCAGTAGCCAAAGTCAGGTTATTTTTATTCAGTAATTGGCCAATGACTCCTTCTAACGAATCTGCACCAAATCCATAAACATACTTGGCTATTTTGGGCATAATGGCCATTTGTAGTGCATCAATTTCTTGTTTGAGGGTATTTAGGTCATCACCAGACCCAGTCAGTCTTAGCTTGACTTGTCCTTTGGTAGGTAGATAGGCCAATTTTATGTGCTTGGGTAAGTTCACTTCCCAGTCTTCGATTAAGTCCGATAAACTCGATTCAGTAATTCCAATGGTTTTGATGATGTGATGGTGCAATACACCTTTGCTGAATATTTCATGAAGCTTGGGTAGAATACTTTCAGTCATGATGCTTTTCATTTCATAAGGCACTCCCGGCATGGCTACAAAAACGGTATTATTTTCGTAAAACCACATGCCTGGGGCCGTACCCACAGGATTGGTGATTTTCTCGCAATTAGCGGGTAGCTCAGCTTGTTGGGCATTGAGTGCGGTTACTTCTCTACTTGCCTTAGCGAAGAGTAGGGTAATGTCGCGCAGTACCTCCTCATGATGTACCATACCTACTCCGAAATATTTAGCCAAAAGGGGTTTGGTTAGATCGTCTTTCGTAGGGCCAAGACCCCCTGTGATCAATACGATGTCAACTCTTTCGGCCGCTGTCGCGAAGGCATTTAAAATTTGATCTGCATCATCGCCAATGGTCGTTCTTTGGAAAACTTTGATGTTGTATTCATCTAATTTATGACTGATCCAGTGTGCATTGGTGTCAAGGGTTTGACCATAAAGGAGTTCATCTCCAATAGAAATTATTTCTGCGGTTGCTGTCATTAATTTGTAGTGTTTTTTACGGGGATCTATGAAACCATTTTTTGGCTACGAAAATTCATGGTTATATTTTTTAATTATTTTACGATCAATATTCATAATTCACTGAACCTTGTGCTCTAGAGCTTAAGAAGGCAGTCAATTGTGACATGATACTTTTTTTCCCCCTCAATTCTTGTATTTGAGGCTGATTGATATTCATGACGATCAGGAGTCGATCTAATTCCGAATCGGATAAATTAAATTTATTTTTAAGCTCACTACGTATCGGTTCAAGCTCTATCAATTTAGCATAGGTAATGAATTTTTCAGTCTGAATCCTGGCTTCTACAGCTTTTCGCTTTTCAATATTTTCCTTAGTGAAATAACTGAGCGCACCACTAATGGCCACTCCAGGCGCATAATACTCATTCATCATCGGAGTGAAAAATATTTGTGGGGTAGTTCCTGTTCCAGGCTCGGCGACTCCCGGGATTTTCATGGGCCTGCCTTTATATCTTTTGGGAATACGATAATCAATATTGGAAAAAACCCAAACAGAACCTAAAATAATGTCCATTGGAGCCAGATTGCTCGTGATTTGTCGGAGAATCATGCTTTGATCTACAATGACGACAAGAGGCTTGTAACCAATGAAGGTCATTCTTACGGTATCATTTGGAGCCGCTTTAATTATGAAGACACCATTATCTGCTGATAAGGAACCTACTTCCTGGGTAATGTTAACTACATATACATAGGGCATGGGCAATTGATTTTCATTCAATACGACACCTTGTAGTTCTTGACTCGAGGCGTTCCATACAATGAGTAGGCTAAGAATAAGGATCAATAATTTCACAGCGTAAAAATACAATTTCACAATTAAAATATTGGATTCTTAACGAGTTAAAAATAGGATTTCGTTTCGCTTTAATGAAAATATTTTACCCGATGATTTATTAAATGATTGAATAACTATGAAGATTCAAATGATGATATTGTGTTATATTTCAAGCTTTTCATTTTATTTTAATTAACCTATGTTGGAAATTCTTTATAACCATCCAGACTTTGTCGCCATCAATAAGCCCCATGATCTTTTGGTTCATAGAACTTCCATAGCGAGAGGTGTCCAAGAATGCGCACTTCAGCTTTTGAGAGATCAATTGGGTCATTCCGTGCATCCAGTTCATAGGTTAGACCGCAAGACGGGAGGTATTTTACTTTTTGGAAAGTCACGCAGGGCATTGACCCTTATATCAAATCAATTTCAGTCCCGGTCGGTTCAAAAGTCGTATTTGGCTATTGTGAGGGGCTTCACAGATCCCAAAGGCATCATAGATTATCCCTTGAAAAATGATTCTGGTAAAACACAAGAGGCCATTACTCATTATTGGACTCTGGCTAAAACAGAATTAAATTTTCCTTCTGCCCATCATTCGACCAGCAGGTATTCGCTGGTAAGCTTGCTTCCGTATACAGGAAGGATGCATCAACTTAGGAAGCACATGGCCCACATACTACATCCCATTGTCGCCGATCGACCTTATGGTTGTAATAAGCAAAATAAAATGTTCAAAGAAAGATTTAATATGATGACGATGTTATTGCATGCATCAAAGTTAACTTTTGAATGGGAGGGAGCCACGATTGAGATCCACGCACCTCCACAGGCTGAATTCATGCGCATGTTGAATGTTTTAAAATTGCCTATAGGCTCGGATGGGGCGGTGAAATTTAAAGGTGTTTGAATGGGAAGGATATAAAAAAAGCCCTTACTCAATGAGCAAGGGCTTTTTTTGTAATAAGTTATGATATTACATCATGCCACCCATTCCACCGGGCATTCCACCGGGCATTCCACCAGGCATTCCACCACCTGCACCTTCAGCTTCAGGTTGATCAGCGACAATTGCCTCTGTGGTCAACAATAGCCCAGCAATTGATGCTGCATTCTCCAAGGCTAATCTTGTAACCTTAGTCGGATCAATAATACCTACTTTGAACATGTTTTCGTAAACATCTTTAAAAGCATTGTAACCATAATCTCCTTTACCCGCTTTTACCGCATTAACTACTACGGAAGCTTCTCCACCAGCGTTAGATACAATCGTTCTCAAAGGGGCTTCAATAGCGGCTCTGATGATCGCAACACCCGTATTTTGATCTTCGTTTTCTAAGTTCAAATCATTGATTGCCTCAATAGCCCTGATGAAAGCAACGCCTCCTCCAGCAACAATTCCTTCTTGAACGGCTGCTCTTGTAGCGTGAAGTGCATCGTCAACCAAATCTTTCTTTTCTTTCATTTCAACCTCAGTGGCCGCACCTATATATAGAACGGCAACACCACCAGAAAGTTTGGCAAGTCGCTCTTGAAGCTTCTCTTTATCGTAATCAGAAGTTGTATTGTCAATCTGTTGTTTGATTTGATTGACTCTAGCTTCGATATCTTCTTTTTTCCCAGCACCATTGATGATCGTTGTATTGTCCTTATCGATGATCATTTTATCAGCGGTACCCAAGTAGTCGAGAGTTACATTTTCAAGCTTGTATCCTCTTTCTTCTGAAATAAGGGTACCTCCAGTGAGAATGGCGATGTCTTCCAACATGGCTTTTCTTCTGTCACCAAAACCAGGTGCTTTGACTGCCGCTACTTTTAATGAACCTCTAATTTTATTGACGACAAGGGTAGCCAATGCTTCTCCATCGATATCTTCTGCAATAATCATCAAAGGCTTACCTGTTTGAGCAGTTGCTTCTAATACAGGTAACAGTTCTTTCATATTTGAAATCTTTTTGTCGTAGATCAAAATGTAAGGAGTTTCAAGAACAGCCTCCATTTTTTCAGTATCAGTTACAAAATAAGGAGAAAGATATCCTCTGTCAAACTGCATGCCTTCTACTGTCTTTACTTCGGTTTCTGTACCCTTAGCTTCTTCGACAGTAATGACACCATCTTTTCCTACTTTATCCATAGCTTCTGAAATCATCTTGCCTACTGCAGGATCATTGTTGGCAGAGACAGAAGCCACTTGTGTGATTTCATCACTGGTAGCAATGTTTTTAGATTGTTTTTTAAGGTCGGCAATGACTGCGGCTACAGCTTTGTCTATACCTCGTCTTAAATCCATAGGATTTGCTCCTGCGGCGACATTTTTTATGCCGTGCCCATATATTGCTTGCGCGAGTACAGTAGCTGTTGTAGTTCCATCACCTGCACTATCAGCAGTTTTAGAAGCCACTTCTTTTACCAATTGCGCACCCATGTTCTCTACGGGATCGCTGAGTTCTATTTCTTTTGCCACGGAAACACCATCTTTGGTAATGCTGGGTGCACCAAATTTTTTGTCAATGATGACATTTCTGCCCTTAGGTCCTAAGGTTACTTTTACAGCGTCCGCTAATTTGTTAACGCCTATTTTTATTTTGTCTCGAGCTTCGCTATCAAAAAAGATATCTTTTGCCATGATTATGTATTTTTAAATTTGTTAAAAAAATGATTTTGATTAGATCGTTCCAAATACGTCGGAATTTTTCATAATTAAATATTCGATTCCACCGATGGTAATTTCTGTTCCCGAATACTTACCATACAATACGCGGTCTCCCACTTTCAATGTCACGGGCTTTTCGTCCGTACCTTGACCTACGGCTACAACCGTTCCTTCTTGAGGTTTTTCCTTTGCAGTATCAGGAATAATGATACCTGATGCCGTTTTTTCTTCAGCCGCAGCTGCTTCAACGAGGATTCTATCTTCGTTTGGTATGAAATTTACTTTTGACATTTTTGTTTAACGTTTAATTATCTTAAAATTTTACAAGATAAAAAGAACACTACACATAATATGCCAATTTGTTTATTGGCACCATCCATTGAAAAGTATGACATTTTTGCAGATAGAAATAGAAATCTTGTCAGAGAAAGATGAATGAGCTTTATTTAATGCTCATTATGTCAGTAAAATTAAGAGAAAATCAGTTGGCAGAATCTGTATTCACATTCAGATCATTCAGTTCAGGAGCTAAAGTATTGGGGTCAATAGATTGCTGTAAATTAGGTAATGGAGCTTGACCTTGCACATTTTCGATATTGGGACTTTCGATAAAGTTTTGATTTTCTTCGATAAATAGATTGGACAATAAAGTCAGTGATAATATAGTAATCGAAAATCCCCAAGTAAGTTTCTCGAGTAAATCCCCTGTTTTCTTTACACCCATGACTTGAGAAACGCCAGCACCGCCAAATTGACTTGATAAGCCACCGCCCTTTGGATTTTGGGCCAAAACGACTAGTATGAGCAATAGAGATAGAAAAATGATGACTCCAATGATAAGTGTATACATTTATTTTGTTTTTAATTTTTTAATAAGACCCGCAAAGTAAGATTTTTTTTCAGGAAATTTCAAACTTAGGCTCTCGTATATGGCAATTGCCTTCTTTTTTTTATTTTGTTCAATATAAATACGAGCTAAATATTCACTACTTGCTTCGGGTTTGAATTCAGTACTTTTTGCAGATAGATCTTCAGATGGTTTTTTTTTATCTGTGGGTTTAACTGGTTTTATTTTTGGATTATTTTCGATGAATTCATCGATGATTATTTTTTGGTCTTGTTGTTTTGGTCGAGATTTTTTAGTTTCCTTAACTGCAGCTTTTTTGCTCTTTTCTTTGCTCTTTTCTTTGGATGAAGCGCTGACTTTTTTCGTTTTGAGGTTACTTACTTTTTTTTTACTCGTTTTTTTTTTTGGCGGGGAGATTATTTTATTTGCCTCGGGCTGTGATATCTGCTCTAAAGTCTTTTCTTTATTCTCTTTTTCTTTATTCTCTTTTTCCTCATCTAGTTTCTTCATCATCGCCTGAAATCTAAGCTTAGAGGCTCTTAGATCTATCATATCCTGCCTCACTTCTGAAATGAGATGATCAAGGGGGGCGGTTGGCACATCTGGATCAGGGGCTGGATCAACATTAATCAAATCACTCGTAGGGATGATTTCAAGGGGAGCCTCAGTTTCAGTAGGAATTGACGCCACATCTATTGGTTGTGAGGGCGACGTGGTTGGGTCAGTGATGTTTTCTTCTTCTAAGATCTCCTCTGCTTTAATACGTTCTTCTTTTTCCAAGGGATCCTCTTCAACTGATGTCTCATCCACAGTGTCTGTTTCCGGTAGTGGTAATGAAATATCTTCTTTGGAGGGTATGATGGGATCCGCGGGTGTATCTAGCGGAGGGCTACCTAATGCTGATCTATATTTAGCTATCTTTTCTTTTATGAGTCGATCTTCCTCACTTTGGTCGTCTTCTGAAGCGACTGAACCTTTCTCTTGATCTAAGATCACTTGAGAGGCGTTTTCCTCAATGCTTTCTTGAGGTAAAGTAGGGGAATCTTCCAATGAAGTCTTTGAATCACTTCGTTCCCCATCTATTGACGCATCTAGCACGTCAGTCTTTTCGTCTTCTTCCGACTTCGTATCTGCAGTGATTGAGTCATTATTCGATTCGATCCGTTCTTCAGAATTTGAGATATCTATGGTCTCTTCAATTTCAGTTATTGGAGACTCACTATCTCTCAATGTTGGACTAGGAGTCTGATCGATATCTGTATGAAAGTCCTCAGTAATGGGAGTATTTTTTGGACTTTCTGAAAGCGCTTCGATAGGTTCTTCTGCTACAATGAAGGTGCTTCCTTCATTAATTATTTGAACCTTTTGTTCTATGTACTTCTTGAGTAAACGTCTATCAGTCGTGTGAATGGCAGCATCAACAATGTACTTTTTGACATCTAGGGCATTATGGGCATATTTTTCTTTTGCAAGTAGGATTCTTCCAGACTGAAAATAGGGATAAGTCTCGACTAAAGATTCTAGTTCATCCAAATCGCCATTCAATTTGGTAACGGTAGGATCTTTGAGTAGTTCGATAAATTTTGTTTTATGCAAGTTCAAAAAATATTTAAAAGTGCCTAAAGTTAAGGAAAATTACCAATTTGCAACCGATTCGTTGAACATATCAATAATTATTTGATCAAAAATTTCTTCTACGAACTCTTCTTCGACACTACTTAAATCGACTTCCTCTTGATCAAAATCTTTAAAAAAAGAGAATCTTTTTTCATAATTAAAAGTATCATCAATGACATTGGTATAAGTGGCATAAACGACAATGGTAATGCGCGTAAGTTGTGCATAGTCTACTTGATCTGAACGTCCTGAAGCTCCTGCCCCCACGGGTGTAAGGGTGTAATTATCTATATAGCCGTCAAATTGCAGATGGCCTTCATTATCGATGATGGTCAAACTGGTATTTTGCTGAAAATAATCTTTGAGTCCTTCGGTAAATAGATTACTCATATTGGCGGGTCCCAATTGAGCATTATTGAAAAATGTTTGAATCGAGATTGTTTTAACTTCAGGGGATATAGATGCTCCAGTGAAAGAATAAACACCACAACTTGATAAGAAAAGAAAAAATAAGAAGCTACAATTAAAGACTATCGATTTCATAGCTTTTAATTTTTCGGTAAAGGGTTCGTTCTGAAATTCCAAGATCTTGAGCGGCATATTTTCGCTTATTTTTATTTTTTTTCAATGCTTGCAAGATTATTTCTCGTTCATTTTTATCCAGAGACAAGGAGTCGTCATTTTCAAACTCAAGCGCAATGTCTTCTGTTATTTCTTCATAAGATTCAATGTTTTGCTCTTTGGGGTCAATGATTTTAGGCGAAGCCTCTTCAAGCAATTTATTATTTTGATCAGGTGAATATTGAGGGATATCTTCAAAGAGACTTTCATGTCTCTCCAGGAGATCTTCTCTATTGGCCTTTCCTTGCAGAACTTGTAAAATGAGTGTTTTCATCTCTGAAACATCTCGCTTCATCTCAAACATGATTTTATAGAGAATATCTCTTTCGGATAAGTCATCTGAATTGTGATGTTTACTACCGATCAATGCTGGAAGATTCGGTTTTATTTTGGGCAGATATCCAGCCAAAGTCACTACACTAATATGACGATCTATTTCAAGTACACTCATCTGTTCTACCAGATTTTTCAATTGTCTAATGTTACCAGGAAAGGGTTGCTTGACAATCAATTCTTGAGCATCTGGATCAAGTAAAGCTTCTTTATTACGATATTTCTCTGAAAAATCAGCCGCGAATTTCCTAAAAAGGAGCAAGATATCTTTTCCTCTTTCTCTTAGTGCAGGAACTTGAATGGGCACTGTATTGAGTCGGTAATAGAGGTCTTCTCTAAATTTATTATGAGCGACTGCGTCTTCTAGGTTTACATTTGAGGCTGCGATGACGCGAACCTCTGTCTTGAGTACTTTACTTGATCCTACTTTGATGAATTCACCATTCTCAAGCACTCTTAACAAACGTGCCTGTGTACCGAGAGGCATTTCACCGATTTCATCTAAAAATATAGTTCCTCCATTGGTGCTTTCAAAATAGCCTTTTCTGTTGTCTACGGCTCCGGTAAACGCTCCTTTTTCATGTCCAAAAAGCTCTGAGTCAATGGTTCCTTCAGGGATAGCACCACAGTTAACAGCAATGAATTGGCCGTGCTTTCGGCGGGAAAGACTGTGAATTATTTTAGAAAATGATTCCTTACCCACACCACTTTCACCACTAATGAGTACACTCATATCCGTCGGAGCTACTTGAATAGCCGTTCGGATGGCATTGTTGATTTTAGGAGAAATACCTATGATTCCAAATCGCTGCTTTATATTTTGTACTTCAGCTTCTTCGCGGTAATCCATTTTATTTTATTTAAGGTACGATCGTTCCGAGTAGGGTTGCCGAGGTACAATTATTGATTTTCACATTCAGATAGGTTCCTTTTTTAAACCCGTCATTTTTAAAGATGACGACTTTATTGGAACTGGTTCTGCCCTGTAAGTCTTCTTGTGATCTTTTACTGAAACCTTCTATCAATACTTTGAAAACGTTGCCTACATCAAGTTGATTACGTTCAAGGGAACTTTGGCTTTGCTTGGCAATGATTTCCTGAAGTCTTTTCTTTTTAATTGTTAACGGGATATCATCTTGATAGTTTTTAGCTGCAAGGGTACCTGGGCGCTCTGAATAATAGAACATATATGAAAAGTCATATTTGACGTAATCCATAAGGCTTAAGGTATCTTGATGTTCTTCTTCAGTCTCAGTACAAAATCCAGTGATCATATCCGAGCTTATACCACATTCTTGACCTAAAATACGTCTGATGGCGTCTACTCTATTGATGTACCAATCGCGGGAATAGGTTCTGTTCATTAATTCTAAAACGCGACTGTTACCACTTTGCGCCGGTAAGTGAATGTACTTACAGATGTTTTCATAGGCTTTCATGGTTTCTAGCACTTCATCCGTGATGTCTTTGGGGTGCGAAGTAGAGAATCGCACCCTTAAATCAGGATCCACCTGCGCAACACGTTCCAATAAATTCGCGAAATTGATAACCTCAGAGTCTTTTAATTTGTTCAGTCGGGCCTTATTGTTCTCTTGGGCTGACCATTTATATGAGTCAACATTTTGTCCAAGAAGCGTGACTTCTCTATAACCTTGATCAAATAGATTTTGTGCTTCTGAGACGATAGAGTGGGGATCTCTGCTTCTTTCTCGACCTCTTGTAAAGGGAACTACACAAAAAGAACACATATTATCACAACCTCTCATAATGGATATGAATGCAGTTACTCCATTCGAATTCAATCTTACGGGTGATATATCGGCGTAGGTTTCTTCTCGAGACAGAAAGGTATTGACCCCTTTTTGACCTGCTTCTGCTATTTTCACAAGATTTGGCAGGTCTCTATATGCATCAGGCCCAACGACGAGATCTACTATTTTTTCTTCTTCGAGCAGTTGTGATTTTAAACGCTCTGCCATACAACCCAATACCCCAATGGTCATTTCAGGTTTATTTTTTTTAATTTGATTAAATGCAGCGAGTCTTTTTCTTACTGTGAGTTCGGCTTTTTCTCTAATTGAGCAGGTATTAAGCAAGATCAAATCTGCTTGTTCAATATCGTTGGTGGTATTGAATCCGTCTTTCTGCAGGATTGAGGTAACAATCTCACTGTCAGAGAAATTCATCTGACATCCATAAGATTCTATATACAGTTGTCTACCAGGCAGCCCACTATTTGCGGTAATTTTCACTTCGCATGTAGCATCCTTTTCTTTTTGGGTGGAATCAACAATGTCTATGTCAGGGATCAAATGCGTCATTAAAAAAGTATTATTTATTTTTTGCAAAGATAGTTATTCAAACCATAATCATGCCATAATGTCATGTACTTTAAAATATATTTATGGCTTTAAGACAACGAAAATTCTTATATCTATATATTTATTTGATGAATTAGCTGTTTTTTTTTGTGAATCGACCCATGTTTTAGCGTCTAATTTAAAACGAATGGAAAGTTGAGCGTTAGCTGTGTTGAGCAGACTTGATTCCAACAAGATATCATAGGATGTATTTTCTATCAAGATTTTAGCGGGTATAGAATCGATTAAATGGGAGTTTTTCAATTCGTCGTTACTTTCATCAGGAGTTAGAAGATCAGATTGAACTAGGAGTCGTATTTCGGGAAAACTGTCGATATCCAAGCGTGTTTCATCTAGCCATCCTTGTATTAGTACGTTTTTTTCTTTGGTGGAAAGCTTTGTTTGGACTTGAAGTTCTTGTAGAGATAGTTTGAGATTTAACCCAACCAGCGTATCTCCATTTAATTGCAGGTTGCCATGGACAGGTAGCATCCCGTCCCAAAGGGTCTTTCCATCATTAAAAACCCAAGTTAAAACGGATTGAAGACTGTCTATTGAAATGGATTCAGGAGCCTCAACCTGATGAATAGCAGGAGCTGTATTTTTATGGCATGCAACGAATAATATCATTATAAGGGTTAAGTGCCAGAAGTTTCGCATTTTATTTTAACTTAGTTGGGAAGGTTAAACAATCTAAATATTTGAATGGCGATAATAAAAAAAGTAAGAGGATTTTCACCTATTTATGGAGAAAAATGTTGGTTCGCGGATAATGCAGCCCTCTTAGGGGAGGTGATTTTGGGCAATGGATGTACCGTCTGGTTTGGGGCAGTGGTTCGTGGAGATGTAAATACCATAAAAATCGGCAATAACACAAATATTCAAGATAATGCCACCATACATGGTACCTATGAAGCTGCGGCGACTACGATAGGCAACAATGTATCGATAGGCCACAATGCCATTGTCCATGGTTGTACTATAGAAGATAATGTTTTGATTGGTATGGGGTCTGTTGTTATGGATGGTGCCGTTATTAAAGAAGGAGCAATGGTAGCTGCGGGTGCGGTGGTACTGGCCGGTACGGTGGTTGAGTCTCAAACAATTTATGCAGGTGTGCCTGCTAAATGGGTAAAAAATATAGCGGCTGAAAATAGAGAAATGATGGTACGTATTGCAGGTAATTATCAAAAATATGCAAGTTGGTTTCAAGATGAGTTACCAAAAAAAGCATGAGGTTTTTAACTAGAATTTTATTGTCGTCCGTTGGAGTGATGTTATCCGCTTATCTCTTGGAGGGTGTTTATGTTAAAGGGTTTTGGACAGCAGTCCTGTTTTCTTTCCTCTTATCGATACTAAATTATACCATCAAACCATTATTGATTATCCTGACGGTACCTTTGACTGTACTTACCTTAGGTCTTTTTCTTTTGGTGATCAATACCTTAATCATATGGATCGCTGCGGGACTGGTGGGTGGATTGGTTATTGAAGGCTTTGGGTGGGCCTTTCTCTTTAGTTTGTTGTTATCAGTGATCAATACCCTACTCTTCGATATTACTCAACGCTGAGGGTTAAAAATAGACAGGACATTGGGGGTCCTTTCTATAATTTTTGAGTTTAATTCTGTAGTTGATAAATATTTCGTGCGAACCTGATGAGACCGTATTGATTTGAGAGGTATTTACATCATATGCATAACCCACTCTGAGGTTTTCGTTGAGCATGACTTGTCCAAGGATTCCAAAATCTCCAGTATTTCTATAATTAATTCCTAGATAAGCGACTTCATCGATGATCAAGTTGATATTGGCGTTCCAAGACAATGGGATGGCTTCTTGTCCCTTCAATAAAAACCCAGGACTGATTTTAAGATGATCATTGATAGGGTAGATGAATCCTCCAGAGAGGTAATAATGTCTTTTTTCGATAGATTGATCATCAGAATTGGTAAGTTCTGAATTTTCAAGGATGATGTTTTCTAAGAGGTAAGGCACGGAAGCTCCGATGTAATAGACGGGATTTGCCAGATAGATACCGGTACCAAAATTAGGAGAGAATCGGGTGGGAGCCCCCTGCATCAAGGGATCTGTAGAGAGAAGGTTTAATTTTTCATAATCTGAAGTTCTTTGATTGAATCCACCTTGCAATCCCATAGCCAATATTCCGATAGGGGTATTGATTTTATAGGCATAGCTACCGTATAGGCTATAATCATCGGTAATGCTTTGAGAGGCTTTGGAGGCGAAAAGGCCGATGCCTACTCTATTGGAAGCAAAAGAAGAATGTGCTGAGAATGCCGTTAAAGAGGGCGCACCCTCGACATTGATCCATTGTTTTCTGTGTACGGCAATTACCGAGAGTAAGTTGAGACTTCCGGCATACGCCGGATTGATGAGTAGTCCATTGTAGGGATAGGTTGTAGTGGTAGATCTCTGCTGGGCGAAGCTCGCTAGACAAAAGATCATGACACTTAGATATAAAATTATTTTTCTCATAGTTAACAGGACAAACTTACCTTACTAATTCCAAAAATCCATCATAACCTGTAGTCCCATCACCTTTGTCGATCATATAATAGTAGGTGCCTACGGGTAACTTATCGGTACTATTGCCTATATTTCCATATCCTTCAAATCGATTATTGAAGTTATCATAGCCATCTACTTCATAAATGAGTGCACCTTCAATATTGTAGATTTTGACATTGTTATTTTCAAAAAAGTCAGCACAATCAATAAGAAAGAAGTCATTGTTACCGTCGTCATTGGCTGATAAACCATTGTAGATCGTGATGCTGGCATCAATGATGAAATTAGCCTCATATAAACAGCCATTCTCAGGTTTGAAATAGACCGTATATTTACCTGGAGCGGCATTGCCGAGCACAAAAGCTTTCGGATCACCATAATTAATTTCTACTCCTTGTTCATTGATCCATGAAATAGAATCAATCGTATGGTACTCTTCAAATACGATCGATGCCCCTCCTGTGAATTGATTGACTGATCCATCTTCGGTTCGATCACATAGTGAAGCCTTGACTTCTACTCTAAATGCAGGATCAGAGATGCCATTGTTGATGGTGATTTGGGTAGGTTCCGAGTAACAAGTAGTAGTCAAATTTTGAGCGACTACTCTATAGGTAGCAGTATCGAGTAGATCTATTTCAGTTCCGGTAAAGGCGACGTTTCGAGGGTCGGCTTCCAAGTACCAGTTAAACTCATAGAAGTCTGTTTCTCCTAGTACACTTACTGCGGCATGTCCGTTGGCATATTCACAATGTGTCCTGTCAGAGAGCACCACGGCATTAGGTGCGGGGACTCTTTCGGTTAAGTCTAGTATGGTAAAGGATTCAAACTGTACACATCCTGTGATGTTGTTGGTGATCATGGTCAGGTAATCTCCAGCGAGCAGCGAGTCAGCAAAAGTACCATACTGGAAAGGCACACTTTGTGTAGTATCTATGCCAGTATACCAAGCGATGGTGTACTTGAATAGTTCATTTTCACTGTCTATGATTTCAGCAAAGCCATCAGCCATTGTAGGATCACAAATGGTCAAGTCATTGACCACATCAACGCTCAGATCGGGCAAGGTGCTTTCGTCTTCGACTTCGACCACGGATGAGGGTACAGTAGGATCAGAAGTAAAACAATCTGTGGTATTGTCTACGGCATAGACGGTATAAATTCCCGCTGCTACAGAATCTATGGTTATACCGATATACTTGGCCAAGCTCACATCGGGGCTGACTTCAGTGATGAGGCCTTCAAACCAATAATAGGTATAGGCATCGAGTGCGGATTTATAAGCACGATTGTCGCCAATATCCAGGACGCTTGCCCCCATTTGCCCATTGGGATTCAGACAATTGATGTTGGATGAGGTGGAAGTACTGACTACCAGTGGATTTTGAATCTCATCGATAAGGCTGTATTCCTCTGAGCTCTGACATTGCGTGATGATATTGGTCGCGGTCACACGGTAAGTACCTGCAGCAAGGCTGTCTGCTACGGCTGTGGTAATGGGCAATACAGTACTAATGACCAGCGCCCCACTTATTTGAATTTTAGTCCATTCATAGGTAAAGTCTGGATTGTCATTGATGTCATCTACAGCCACAGACAGTCTGCCAGTAGGACCATCGGGATCACAGGAGAACTGATTCCAAGAATTGAGTCCAAAGTCACTCGTGGCCAGAGAGATCACCGGGAAGACCAATGAAGAATCTGAGAGAAACACTTGTACTAGACCAGAAGAACAGCCATAGTCAGGATTGGTGGCTTGGAACAAATAAGTAGTATTTGCTACTCCCGCAGAGAACATATTGAGGTTACTGTCTTGTACCAAGACGCCTCCGTTAGCTGGATCGCCTTCATAGAACTGATAGGTAAGGGCGGATGCACCCACGCGGGTACTGATCCGGTCTACACTGGTCACCGCAAGGATACCATTGGTCGGATCACAGACGGTAGGATCGGTGAAGCTGTAGTCATTGATCTCAAATTCAAAGGGGACATTAGTTACAGGATAGGTATTGGTAGCGCTACAATTGGTAATCGAGTCGGTCACCACCAATTGATAGGTGCCGGCATACAAACCAGACAGGGTATCGTTGGTACCCAATGGGGTACTGGATACATCAGACCATTGGAAACTATAACCCGGGCCCGAAGAGCCATCTGCGGTAGCTACCAAAACCCCATTAGGCAAGGTGCTTGTGGTTGAACAGGTAGAGTCCGCTTCGATTTGATTGAAAATAATGATTGGATCTACTTGGGTATTACCGATGGTAAAAGTAGTTACCTCTTCGGAGCGACAATCAGAATCATTTCTTCGAATATATACCGAATACGTATTGGGCGCTAAGCTATCAATTTTTAAAGGTGAGCTGGCATCATAATCAGTCATGGCATATTCAAGGGTATACTCATTGGCTAGGGTAGTGGAATCGGTAATAGTCACGCCATCGTATCTGATGGAAGCGAGTTCAAAATAGCCATTACCTGGCGCAAAGCCTACTTCGGGACAGATATTACTGGTACTGACATAGAAGTCTTCTATGATGGGATAGATGGGTTCGTTTTCAATAACAATGGTACGTATGGAAGTACAATTTCCATTATCGGTATTGATTACCCTAATCGTATAACTTCCTTCAGGTACTCCAGAGAGGACACTCATGGTACCATCCACCGCATAGGTTACATCTACTGTGGTACCTAAAGTGTCAGTACCTACAAACCATTGCAAGTCGTAATTGGCAGGAATGACAACAAAACTATCGATACGTATAATCTCAATCACTCCTAAGCGTAAGTCTCCGGCACAATCGGCATCAGCTGTAACAGTGTAATCATCGATCACGGGAGCCACACCGCGTCCGAGTATATCAATGGTATAATCGCCAGATTTACAGTATGTTACCTTTGATGTTGCCACAAATATATAGCTTCCCGATTCAAGACTGTCCATATCAATTTGAGAAGCAGCTCCCACTCCGGTGGTCACCACTGCGAGGGTATCTACTCCAATAGTGGTACTATCTCCATCATCATATGTTAAGAACCAATTAAAGTCATCTATATTACTGCTTCCGGTAGTGAGCGTAATATCCGCACTATTGATGAGAAGAGAACCATTTCCCGGCAGGTCGCATCTAGTATTATTTACAATTTGCACTTCAGGAACATTAATGAAGGGGTTTACTTCATCGTTGAGTATTTGAAGTGTCAAGGTGTTGACACAACCAATTCCTGGAGTGATTTTATCGGTGATCAGTACACTATAAAATCCATCTGCAAGACCAGTTAACGAGATATAGGAGCCTGCATTGGGAGCTGCGGTTCCTATTATGGTATCACCTATATCACTGATTGAATCTAATGGATTTAATAATGATAAGTCGGCTATTTTTATTGTGGCATTTATCGTCGTATCAAATTCATAAATATCTCTATCATACCTCCAATTAACGGCAGCTACATCGGAACCAAAAAGCCAAGTAGAATCATAAATTACCCCTACAGTATCTCCTCGAAACCAGTTTATTGAGTATCTGCTTTCATCTTCAGGAAGAATAATGGAAGCGGTACCATCTCCCTCAAATAAAGGTCTTAAGCAATCATTGGAGTTGGTTGCGGTATCAAATTCAATAATAGGGTCTATCAGCTCATCTACAATAAGAAATTGAGACATGGTTGAATCAGTTTGCGAACATCCCGTTGTTGAGGTATTTGTCACCTTAAAGTAATACTTCCCAGCAGGAAGTGTAGCTGCTTTGGTGCTGGATGGGAAAGTTGCAGATGTTGTAACAGAACCTAAAGCAGCTGGGGTTGAAGCTGTAGTATCAGTGAAAAAACTTTCATACCAGTTTATGGTGTAGTCAGCCATATTTGTACTTGTAAAGTCAGCCTGACCTAAAGGTCTTGTTTCACTGATTCGGAGTACTTCAAATGATCCATTTAAAGGATCACAATCATCTAAATTTTTACGAATAAAGTCTGTATTTTCCACAGATCCAAAGAAAATTGTACTTTCAAATTGAGGGATAATGACAGATTGCATGGGCGTACTCTCACACCCTAAGTTGGGCGTGACCACATCGGTAGATTTAACATAGTAAGTGCCTTGAGGAACATTTTTCAATATACTGGCTCCGCGATCTCCATTGTTTACCACATTGCCCAGTGAATCATAAAAATAGGTTTTTACACCAGGTTCGGTGACAAGTGTTGTACCTGCCAGATCAGTGTACCAAGTAAATGAATAATTTGCTGATGGCATGATGGTAGCTCTTGAGATGATGCTTGCGTGGGCTTCTCCTGTGGGCGTGTAGGTGACATCATCACAAACGATATCTTCCTGCACTACCTCAACTGATACGAAAGGTAAGCTTACATCGGAGTCAACATCCACAGAAGTGAGCTGTGTGCTACACCCAGTCACGTTATTTGCGATGGTATAGGTATAGGTCGCGGAATCTAAAAGTGTCAATTGATCGTTTGCGATAGATACGCCAGCATTGGATGTTGCAATGGTACCACTGCCCGGTCCCACCCAATTGATGGTGTAAGGACTGGCATTATTTAGATTTACAATAGCTCCATCAACAAGTACTTCGGAGAGTGTTATGGATCCACTCAAGGGATTACATTCCACATTGTCTACTACCGCGTAGCTACCAGCTCCTCCTAGGGTCGCCGGATGATTGACACTTAAAAAAGGTGAGTTTTTATCTATAGTGTAGGTAACAATCGCCTCACAATCATAGTTTTGTCCATTAACATCACTGGCGCCGTTATTTTTATTGATGTAGACAGTATAGTCACCAGAGGCTAAACCAGTAAGCGATAAGATATTACTACCTACGAGTGCATCTCCTCTTGTTTCAGCATTATCAAAAGCAATTCCCTCACTGACTCCGGTAGCGGGTACGGTTCCAATATCGTCATATAGAAATGCTAATGAATCAGTGTAGTCCTTATTCTTAGGTCTTTCGTTCAATCTTCCTCTGTACCACTCCACAGAAAAATCTGCAAGATTGGCGATGGCTCCTTCATCTGTAATTTCGATAGTTATGGTACCATCCCCTACATAACTTGAGTTGATACAGTAAGCATCGTCATTACTTGAAACTAAATTGACCAGTGGATTGACACTTTTGTCTTCAATGATGAATTCAATAACCTCGCTACACTCGGTGGTACTATTGGTAATTTGCACCTTGTAGGTACCACCAATCAGGCCATCTACACGATTATCTGTACCCGCTCCTACATCTGAGAGTACGCCCGTGATAGGGGTGGTACCATCACTCTCAAACCAGATATAGCTGTAAGCAGATATGACTCGATTAGCAGCTCCTCTTTCACTTACCGAAGAAATCTCGAAGTATCCATTAGGACTGGAGCAATTTTGGTTGTCCTGGAGTGTTATATTACTTGCCACAAGGGTCGGTTGACTTATATCTTCGTTGATGAAGGTGGTCGTAGTGGTAGCACAAGTATTATTAGGAATTGTAGCATCTGTCACTACCAGTGTATAGGACCCGCCATCCACTCCTGAAAGGGTAGCAGTATAATTACCATTAGCTGCGCCGTTGAGGGTACCAGAGGTTCCAGATATCGTTCCTCCATCGGTGAGAGCCGGACCTGAAGCATCTACTCCTGCATACCACTGGTAGGTGTAATTACTGTTCAGTTGAGGGGTAGAGATGACAAAGGTCACATCTCCGTTTCCTTCATTGGCTGCTTTACATGAAGTGTCGGCTGTAGATGCTGTGATGCTGACTACCGGTGCCGAAGTATTGTCAATGACGTTTACTTCAAAAGTTGGGGTAATACATCCGTTGGAGCTATTGGTCGCTACCACATAGTATCTATCTGCAATAATGAAATTAGGATCTGCTGCGGCCAGTGCAGAAAGATCGATGATTGAACCTGTTTGCCCTGCAATTTTATCACCTGCCGTAGTTCCAGATTTGAACCATTCGTAGGTATAATCAGCGGCAAGTTGCCCCACGCCATCGGCCAAAATGAAGTTATCACTGATCGTAATGGTACTGGCCGGAAGGGCATCACAGTTGTTATAGTCTATAGTGGTAGCTTGATTGACTACATGCTTTTCAGGATCATCATCAAGGATGATGGTTTCAACGAGCTCACAACCATTTGCACTGAAAGGTCCCAATGCAGGGACTCCGGCAGATTGTGTTCCCACTGCTCCTGAGGTCACTCCTGTGAAAGTTACTCCTCCAATGAATGTTCCCGAAGTGGGATAGAAAAGGAGGGTACTTGCACCGCTATTGACCGTTTGGATGTAGCCACTTCCAGCCCCACCCGCAGTAATATTTATTTTTTCACCAGGGAGGAAGGTTCCTGAAACACTGGCATACGACATGGTGTAGGTCTGCAGTGCTCTCTGAATGGTTACGGTATAGGTATCTGCCACTAAATCTGCATCAGTAGTAGAAGTGGCCACTTCAGTTTTTTTCGTTTCAGTCTTTACTGTGACGTTGCTGGAGTTTTTCCAAGTGAAAATGTAACCAGCCGGCTGCTGATCTCCAGCATCATTGAGATTTTCAGCGGGATCTTCCTTAACAGTTATCGATAACTGGCCGTTTCCACCATCTGCTTGCGTTACGTCACAATTGGTATTTGAGGTGATTACCGGTGCGCTATTTCGAATTGGAGCATAGGCGAGATCTACTAATTCCTTGTCAAAAGAGACGGCAGACCAACATTGATCCGTATCTCCACTCTGCCACGATACTTGTAATTGCTCTCTAGCGATAGCAATATAATCTCCTGCAGGCAATCCTCTGAATTCAGCAGATGCCCCAGGGGCTAAGGCTACTCCCGGTCCAGCTTGACCTCCTGTGAGTACACTACCATCACCACCCTTAATGATACCGGTTGCTCCATCGTAGAGGAAGGGAAAGGTAAGGCCATCGACTACGTAAGGTGCTTCTTGATCTGCAGGTACGCCGGTACCTGAGTAGAGATAAAGGATGTATTGGCTGATGTCATCAAATTGGCCTGCATTAAAACCTGTTGTATTTGCAATTGTCGTTATATCGGTGTTATCCACATAATCCGCCAATCCTACTCTGGCTACTCCATTGTCAGGACATTCATCTACATTCTCCACGGTCAAGGTGGTAGTGGTTTGCTGACCCGCATAGCCCAAGCTAAAATACTCTTGATAGCGACAACCGGTGGTTTGATCTGTGACCACAATGGTATAGGGCTTGGACATGACATCGGCAATGGAGTTATCTGACCAAGTCCCTGCTATGGCCGCAGTACTATTAGCCACTACGGTTATGGCTTGACTCGGATTACCGACCAATTGATCTCCTGTGGTGAGGCCTGTTCCCACCGCATCTAAAGTATGATCTTGGGCACCTTCATAAAATTCAAAAGCAAAAGCATTACCGGTAGGGTTAGATGCCAACCTCGTTGAAAATTCTCCTATAGCCAAACACGAGGCAGGCAAATCTTGCACTTGAAACTCTAAGTCAGGAGCTCCAGCTGAAATACCATCGGCCACGGTGATCAGAACCTGCTGGGTACAACTGGTATTTGTCTCAGTGATTTCCACAGTATAATTATCTGCTGCCAGTCCTCTAGCTGTAGCCAAAGTCACATCTGCGGGTGTACTGCCATTACCAGGGTCTACACCATTGGCTAGGGGGGTAGATAAATCCAGACCTAAATACCACTGATAGGTATAATCTCCAGTGGCCCACCCATCATCAGGATTTTCTGTGGCACTATTGGCGTTATTGACAAAACTAATAGCTGGAACCACCGTAGCTGTACCATCCGCCGGATTACATTGGGTTTGTGCAGTATTGCTGGTACTGCTCGCCGATACTGTTGGGGTATAATCCCCAATGGTTACTTGATCAGTGACAAAACAATTTGTGGATCCATCAATAAATTTGACCGTATATATGCCATCAGCTAAATCTTCAATGATTGCTGTAGCTCCGACCAAAACGCCCCCAGTACCCACACCATTGTACCACTCAAATTGAGGAGTAGCTGCGCCTGCACTGGCATTGATACCCACACTTCCGGTAGGACTTGCCACATCACATGAGAAATTATCAATGAGTACTTCAGCGGTAACACTGAGTCCAGGATCTTCAATTCCCACTGCATAGGTTCCCGTTTCGTAACAACCACGATCCGTATCTAGCACCTTAACGGTATATTGCATAGTACCTGGATTACCATTTCCATTGATGAATGAGATACCTGATGTAGTAGCACCGGATACATTTTGGGTAGAGGTACCGGTAGTTCCTTTTTGTGCGAATATAGTAGCAACATCATTAAGTTTCTTCGTGTTATCCGCACCAGACCCATAGAACCATTCGTAAGTGTAATTTCCAGACCCACCGTTTACCACTATATCTATAACTCCGTTGGGATAAAGTGCATTTCCCTCACAAACACTCATATCTGTAATTGTTTCATTAAGGGTCATGGTAACAGTGAAATCATTGGCAATAGTGAAATTAATCGTAGTATCACAGTCATTGGCAATGCTGGTGACTTGCAAGGTATAGGTTCCTGCCGGTGCATTAGACAAAACGTTATCTGTTGCAGTGTAGGTAGTAGGGGTAGAGGTTCCTACTCCATTAAACCAAGCATAAGTATAATCGGCTTCAGTCCCTGGCACATCGGGATTGATGGTGATTTGTCCATTGTGAGTCCCACTAGAAGTCGCATCCTTATCACAAACCGAATTATCATGTGTAGGGCTCGATGCATCTCCAACAGCCACGGGAGTGAAGTTCGGTCTATCTGGTTCAAATCCAATGATGAATGTTTCAGGTGCGGTAGAACAGCCGGTCGCATCATCAAATACCACTACGGTATATACCCCATCACTGGCCCCATCATCTCCAGCGAGATCGGTGAAGGCCGTACCATTGGCTGACATACTGAGGCTTCCTGCAGCTGGTTCAATAGCTGAGTTTCCCTTATAATATTTCACTGTGTAGTTACCCGATCCATCCACAGGAGCTACATTAAGGGCATTGAAATTCATGATGATGGTACCATCATCATCATTGCACTGAGTATCTGGAATGGTTGTAATGGATCCTGAGAGATCAAAAGAAGTGAAATTGGTATTGGGCTGATCGAGAATCGTGAAGTCGTATTCGTCCGTACAACCAGAGGCTAAATCTGTCACTGTCATGACATAATCTCCCTCTGGAAGACCCGTTACCGTGGTTGTTGAGGTTGTATCATCAGTATATCTAATATCGCTGTAAATTCCGGCACCTCCGATGATGGGATCAATTACATTTGGGATGGATGTGGTTAGTTTTCCAGCTCTCCAATTACTTTGTTCATTATTTTTATCAAAATTTCGTGGAGTAGCAGTGAAATTATTGGGTCCGGAATCAGTAATAGTATTTATTCCTGTATTGTCTCCTCCAGCAGTACCTTCATTCAATTTGTAGTAGGCCACGAGTCCTGTTCTGTCATTGTCTTCAAGCTCTATATTCATTGCCGCCTGGATTTGCACTTGACTTCTGGCTATATTCCAAACCCTCACTTCATCAATCAAGCCAGGAAACACTGAGTGAAATCCTGCATAACCTATTGTAAATGAATTTGCATCTGTACGAGGTGCGGTGAGAAAGTCAGTTCTTTGAGCTATTTGAATACCATTTATATAAATAGTAGCCGTACGTCCGCTTTGAGTCATAGCGATATGTGTCCATGTATTTGCCGTAAGTCCTGGTCGTGGGTTTAAGTTTTGTTGTCCACCGCCACCATATCGCTGAAACAAAATATTTCCATTTGGATGGTGCCACATCCCATAGGTTCTATTGCCACCTGTCCCTTTGCCCATGATTCGATACCAATCTCTTATACCTCCAGCTTCCTTAAATACCCAAGCTTCTAAAGTTATATCACCAGTAATTGCCATCGCGGCATCATTTGACCCCTCTACGTAATCATCACCCCCATCGAAATCGAGTGCGTTTTGTATCTCAGTTGCTGGAGGTCCAATACTTAGATCATAAGTATAGTTAAGAGAACTTGTCCCATCGGTGGTAGGGGTGAAGGTAACCTCTCCATTAGCATCAGGAGCTGCAGGATCGTTTAAATCTGGATCACAAACCGTATTGTTTTTTAGGTTACTTTCCCCCGCCGCAATTACAGCTAAATCTTCATCAATAGTGATATTGGTGCTTACTTGACATGAAGTTAAATTGTCTGTCACTTCGAGGCCATAATCACCCTCCTCGGCTTCGCTCAATAAGGAATCAGTATCTACTACTACACCATTTTTAGTCCAACTGTAACTAAAACTGCCGTATCCTCCTCTGACAAAGGTGTGCGCATTTGCCTCACCATTGGGATTTTCACAGGAACTATTTGGAACATGAGCCGCTTGTAGTGCGACTGCATCGATTACAGGTTTATCGTCATTTCTTGATTTGATTTCAAAAGATCCTACTTCAGGATATAGGTTGCTACAAAGAGTACCTTCTGAATCAGTGAGGTTAACCCGATAACTACCTGATTTTAAACCTGTTATAGTTGTTGTTGGACCTTTGGTCTTATATCTAAGTGTTTGGTAACCTGCTGTTTCACCATTTGCATCAAGAATATCACCACCCACTGTTTGTAATTCAAATTCAAAAACCATATCAGAACCATAGATTTGGATTTCTGCGATGCTTAAATTATTTCCTCCCGGGTTGTTACCCGTTTTTTGTAGTCGAATGTATTGAACAGTTTTATTAATCTCTATTTGCGCATTTCGATAATTGGTATAAGGAATACCCCATTGAAATTGAGGAGTTAAAGGACGAAATTTTAAGTAAGGTACAGGTGTGAGGTTTCCAAGGTTTAGACCACCAGCATCTTTTCCTATGGTCTCGCTATTTGCTTTGGCTGTATTTAGTCCAGCTAAGGAGGCATCTGATGTAAATGGGTTAGCAGATACCATGACTTGTACATTTTCTAATCTTTTTGCATTTTGATCTTCCACATTCCAAATAACAATATCTGATACTAATTTTGGTTCTGATAGGGTAATATCTATGTAGTCATAAGCTGATGCACCCGTAGTTTCAGCAATATCATCTATACCATAAGCACCATCAGTATCTCCATCTATAGCGAATGGCCCCTCTTTCCCAGCAACGGTACTTGACATAGAAATGGTGGCTCCATTAGATGCTAAGGACCAATTAGTTGTCCCAACACCATCAATGGTGGGGACTATGGTGATACCTCCATTAATATCATTGTATATACCATTTTTGGATTTATCACCACACGCGATTTCATCAAGGTTATACCTAAAGCCAACATCAATCACCGGTAGAACATCATGTATCGTCAAAGTAAAAGGATCACTTTCGCATCCATTGGGTCCTACAGTAGTTACTGTATAAGTACCTGATGGAATACTGTCTAGCTTATTGGTTGAACCTGCTACTTCTTCCATTTCTATCACAGCATATTCAGATCGATTTTTCCCGATATCATTCCAATATCTTCTACCACCTCCCCAAAAGTGGGCAAAATCTTCATCACCAGAATCATTGGGTTCATACCAGGAATTCCACATAAATCGATCTCCACCCCTAAGACCTGACCCATTTCTAGACCATTTTGACTCATCGATGCTTGGATCAGCAACGAAATCTAAACCTCTATTGGGTTGTCCTACTCCTAGAGGCTGAAATAAAACATCAACCCAAGTATTATTTTGATTAATGTCATTAATGCCAATCCAAGCAGTTTCTCCTCTGTTTCTAGACACTTGATTGGCCACAAATATTTGCTCTGCCTCTGAATTAGGAACAAACAAATACCCTCCAAGTTCTTCGGCTCTATCTCGCGCATCAGGCCACTTTTCTTTGCTGCCGGTATTAGTATTGGTTCTGTGTAAAAAATATCGATGGGTGATGCCATCCTCAGTATAATCTGCTAGCCTGGTGTATCCATCTATATTTTCAGGTAAATTGTTATCCCAGTAAAAAGTATAATCATCTTCATTCTCGTCATTTCCGAGTAAGGTGACATCCACGGTTATGGATCCTGTCCAATTGGAAGGGTCACAGCTGGTGTTTGAGGTGCTATCCGCGTAAACGATGACGGGTTTAGTCGGATCATGATCGATTATGACCTCTTGAACAGTTGATTTACAACCTGTAGCTACGTTGGTTGTTTGGATCCAATAAGTGGCATTTGCCAATGTAGAAGGTCGTCCGATGGTTTCAACAATGGAGGTTCCAGGAGTGGCAACAGGATCTTCAAGATACCATTCAAAAGTATAATTATTACCAGATCCATCATAGGTGTTGCCATCAGCGGTCACTGTGGCACTGGCCACACCATCTCCCTTGGGTGGAGTTACTATGGCTCCTTCCACCCAATTGCTGGTTGCTCCATTTCGCGATGAATTATAAAGTTTACCATGGTACAAATTTGGACCTGAATCATTGATAAATGGAGTTATGGATGGTGCGTCAATTGATGTATTATTAGTTTCAGATACTCCCTCATCTAGTTTATAATAGGCCTCTAACCCAGCCTCATTTCCTCTTAAAGTAGTATTCATATTTCCTCGAATTTCAGCTGCTGACCGGGCCGTACTCCATATCCTGACGTCATCTATTTTGCCATCATAATTATGTCCGTTTCTCGAAGAATTTTCACGGGTAGCCTCTGAGCCATCACCTATATATCCAAACCTTGTCCCTTTGCCAATAGTTCGACCTCCGTGTACATTACTTCTGCGCTCGATTTCAACGCCGTCGACATATATAATTTTGTCTGTACCATCGTATACGGCAGCAACATGGTGCCAATCTCCATCATTGTAACCCGTCTCATTAGTATACATATCATTGATGCCACCACCCCAACTATGAAAACCAATAGCCCCACTTGGAGTGACTGATAAATTGTAATATTCACTCCTATCAAAATCTATGAATGACCAGTTACCAAAATTATTTCCCCTATTAAAGGTTGTGTTAAACCAAGATTCTGCCGTGAATGTAGCTATTGCAGCACTGTAGCTCATAGGCAATGCCACATAGTCATTATTTCCATCCAGAGCCAACCCGGTGCCTGTATTTGTGACGCAGTAAGTATTTGCTGAGATTTGAGCTACGGTGAGGCTTGGAAGGATGGCGTTGTTCGTGATCACATAATTCTTATCTACTGAACACCCTGTGGTATTGCTGGTGATTGTGACCGTATAAGTATCACCTCCTAAAGTATCTAAGACATTTTTATTGGCATCGGTAGGGGTGATATCAGTTCCATCGCTACTGACCCAGCTAAAGGTGTAGTTGGCCTGTAAGTCGTTGCCTGTCTGACTGTCCACATCCGAGATGATGATCGTTCCGTTGTTGGGACTACAACCTGTATTATCTGTAGAGGCGTCTGTATTGATTAGGGGATCAACCGATATGTTATCGATGATGATGGTTTCAACAGCATAGCAAGTTTGATCAGCATTGCTAACTCTCAGGCTATAGGTGCCATCAACGAGATTTTCAAAAGTGAATCCAACAGTACCATCGGTAACATTTTGAACGGCACCGACTCGAGCACCATCAGCGAAAGTATTATCTGTCGTAGTAAAAAGATCAAAATTATAGGATCCAGGTTCGTCAGTCCCCATCATTTTTGCGGTTACAGAAACGGATCCAGTACCCGTAAGGTTACATCCTAGATCATCAATGACAGTTGTGGTAACGAAAGGCTTATCGGGTTTATCTAATATCGTCAGTACGCGCTGCGAGGTACTACATCCTGTATTGGATTCTTCAGCTAGAACTGTATAAGTAGCGGCAGCAAGTCCGGTGAAGATACCTGTGCTAGCTCCAGTGGTGTTGGCACTTGGTGTGGTGGTATCGTTTCCATCATACAAGGTATAGCTGTAGGTAGTACCTGCTGTGGGATCTACCAGTCCCGTCAAGTCTATAGCTCCATTGGCCGCCCCGCAGCTGGTGTTGTGAATGGTAGCGGCTTCGATACCATCGATGCAAGCTTCAAATACTTGAATTTCTGCTATGTTTAAAATGTTATCACTTAGGTTTATTCCTGATTTTTGAACTCGAAGGTAGCGCCCTGAAGTTTCAGCTTCAATGGTTACTATAGACTCAAGTGTAGTCGCTGCTGTACCGTTATAGTCTGAACCAATATCATAGAGGAAAGTGGCATTTTGCTTTGCAGCAGCAAAACCATCGGCATTACTGCCCAAGGGTGCTCCACCTGTATCTGTAAATGGTGAAGAAGAGATCATTACCCTTACATTTTGAATTCTATTTAAAGCCGCGCTGGTATTATTAAAAATTAATACATCAGAGATGCTCTTCACCGCACCCAAATCAATTTCGATCCATTCATTGTCTTGCGTAGCATCAGAGATAAAAACAGTTGTGACATCTTCGTCAATGAGCCCAGCTTTTAGGCCTATTTGAGAGGAACTATTTGTTGTTCCTGTCAGGGCTAAATTTGTTGTACTTTCACATCGATCAATGATATTGTCGTTATCGGTATCTACATTGGTTTGGGTGAAGTTAAAAACGGGTTCTGAGATCTCGTTGGGAACGGTGAGGGTATCTGTACTCGTACAACCCGAGGCAGTGTGGGTCACTTGTACGGTATGCATACCGTCCAATAATCCACTGGCGACGTTATTTGTTGACGAACCTGTGATTCCGGCACTTCCCAATCTGTTGGCAGCTAAAGTGTTATTTCCGTCAAAGAAGGTAAAGGTATTTGCAGCTAAGTCCCAATCGACATCTCCATTTCCATTTCTCGCTGTGATTTGGCCATTTCCATTGCAGCTTGTATTGGCGTTATCCAGGATGAGCTCAGGCGTAGGATAGTTGTCAGGAGGTCCTACTTCTACTACGAGCTGGTTAGATTGACATTTTGTTAACATATTGACGGCTACTACAGTATAGGGTCCTGCAGGAATGAGGGCATAGGTATCTCCAGCACTGGGCTCAGTTAAAGACTCATTGAAATCTGCTGTGGGTTTGACTACACGTCCACTGTACCATTGATAGCTATAGGTATTTGCATCGGCGGGGAGGCTTGCTACCAACTGCCCGGTATTGACATCATCACAGCTCAACACATTGGTAACCGTAACAGTGGGTTGATCAGGTAAGGTTTGGGCTGTGGTGATTGAAATCGGACCTCTAACTTGGCTACACCCGGTAATGGTACTAACCCCCACCAATTTGTAATCTGCATCGGTACGATTGGTTAATTGATAGCCGGTACCCAATGCAGTAACGCCTTCTGAACTCAAATACCACGTAAATTCATAATTCAACATCATGGTATCTGTATCGACTATAACACCGGCCTGAGCGATTCCATTGGGGTTCATACAATCAGTGAGTGGCTGCGCTTGCCAACCTTCCAAGTCGAAAGCGTCCGTCTCTACTAAATCAATGGTAACATCTAATGCTTCGGAAAAACAATTTCCAGAGATATATCTGCCCCTGACGGTGTAAGTACCTTTGGCCATTCCGGTATAGCTGCTACCTGTATGAACAACAGGATTGGTAAAATCTGTTCCTTGGGCTGTAACGTCCCCGAGATACCACAGGAATTCAAACCCAGAACTTTCTCTATGATCGGTGTCAATGGCAGGAAGGGTACCTGTGATAGAGATATTATCTATTTCGGTATACTCAGCGCCATCATTATTGGTGATTTCAATTTTTACCTTGAGGGTGTTTCCACTTAATCCATCTTGATTGATATGTTTGTACGAAAAAGAGCCTAATAATGTATTTGCAGTATTGACTTGTTCATAAGCGGCGTCATTTATGGAATAATAAACTTCAATTTCATCTTTACTAGCACCACTGACCTCCAAACTATTGTTGGTAAAGGCATCAATATCAATTTCGACATCTGTGTAAGTTGCGATATCGATAGATTTAGTTTCTAAAATAACGGCGTTCGTGCCATTATTGACCATAAAAGTTTTGCCACTGGATTGTCTCCCGACACCAACTCCCCAGAAATCAGTGGTGGCACCGGTATTGCCCCCAGAGGCCGACCAATTACCACTGGGATCGGATAAGTTATTTGAGTTGAGATTACTGAGACTGTTGTCCTCGAAGTCCTCATTGAATATCGTTTGGGTTGACCCACCTATAGATCCATTATAATAGACTTGAACTTCGCCATTATTAGGTTTAGTAGGATCACATTTGATGTTATCTGATACTTTGGTCAAGGTTAAGCTAAGTCCATCTCCGGTGGTTGGAGAAAGGTCAAAGTTGGTATAATTTATATTTAAAGAGGCTGAATTATTACTTACATCACATTCGGGTATCAGGGCAGCTGTCGGGGTAATGGGAGGGAGGGCCCCACTTTCATTGATGACTACATATAAGTCGTTACTCTCCCAGTCAAAATCATTAGTACCGAGCCCAATGACTGTACTCGTAAAGTTGGCGGCAGCATTTGTTGCAAGTGAAACTACGTTTACCGAGACGGTATTTAATTTTGTAGAAGAAGCGTCTGAAGGATCACCCGCGTAAAAAGTGATGGGTAAAGCTCCACTAACGCTTACATCTCCCTGATTTGTAAGGGTATAAGTGAGATCAAAATTTGTATCTGGACAACCTGCAGTCGTGGCATTCAAACTACCAATGATCAAATCAGGCAAGGCAAAAGAAGGACAGTCATCCGTAAGTAAGGGAGCTTGGCTCAAAAACATATTGAAGGGTTTATTTTGATTTCCAGCAATACCATCATAACAATCAGCACCGGCATTTACTGATTCCAATAAATTTTGAGTGGTTGCGATAGTTAAGTTATCTTCAATATTTACGTTCATATAGGCATGTTGATTCCAAACCCCTCGTGTGGGTTGCCATCTAGAACCATTGGAAGCACCATAGACCCTGATGGCTCCCAAGGGAGAATTAATATCTTCATTGCTGGAAAGCTCTGTGCTATTGTCATATAAACAAGAAAAACAAATTTCTGCTTGTCCGTCGTTGTTGATATCGGCTACGATAGGATATTCTTCTCGGGTAAAAGACTTACAGGGTGCTTCTAAAATAGTTTGCGCGGTGGTGCCCAAATCTTTGAATGCCTTGAAGTATTCTCGATCTCGATACAGAATTTCTGATTTTCCATCGCCATTAAAATCATAAAGCGTGACTCCACCATATCCGGTTGTATTGCCTTCAGTAACGGTAAAATTCCATTGCTGTTGAAAATTCTCATTGAGATTGTAAAGGGTGTTACCGCTCACAAATAAGGCATTCATACCACCATCTCCATCGGTATCCCCAATGGCTATTCTACCCGCACCACGACTGTGGTTGTTTGAGGTTTTAAATACTGTGACCTCATTATTCTCGGGATCCCACTGGAAGATAGCAGTTGCATCAGTACCACTGCTTCCCAAGGCGCCAGGAAAAATTAATTCAATATCACCATCAAGGTCATAGTCAGCGGCCGAGATCATGACTCTGGACTCTGTTATGGGAACAGCATTTCTCCAAGTTTTCACATAATAATCACCGATAATACTGGCATCGGCATCAATATCATCATTGATGTCTTTAAGCAGGGTTAGCGTTCCTGCACTTACTGACCAAATTTTACCTGCAGTGATGAGTTCTAAATTTCCATCACCTAAAACGTCCAAAGCAAGGGATCCATATCCGATACTTGTGGGCCAATCCGTATCAGTGCCTTGGGCATATACGGTCCCATCTGCATTTAAAACGACATTTGCAAAATAAATTTGAGCACCCGTACCATCAAAGTCTGCAATACCTATGGTCCCCGGATCAGCATTTGATGTAGTTAAAGTAGAAAGATCTTCTTTCCAAAATTGGACCATACTTGCACCATCATAACTCCAAAGGCTTATCTGATAATCGGGACTGGCAAGGCTGCCCGTATATCCAGCGACTACAATGCAGACACGCGTTCCAATAACACCTCCTAAATCTAAACTAGCGATAGCTACAGTATTAAATGGCTTAAACCCTAAGTCAATGGCCCCTGGTGATGCTTTTGAAATGGCATCATAAGTACCATTATTAAGACCATCTAAAATATTTAAGGTCCCACTTTGTTGGTTAGTCACAATCACTTCTGGACTGCCGTCATTGTCTAAGTCCGCGACGAAAGGTTGCCCATGGCTATTGGCAGTTCCTGGTCCTGAGGACCACTTCAAACTTATGTCATCAATGGAAAGATCACCAGCATCTCCTGCGCAGGTTTGGGCAAAAGAAGTAGATGAATTAACTAATAGACAAGCAAAAATTACGAGGTAGATGTGGTGGTTTCGGCTAAATATCATTTTGATATTGGGGTCTATTTAAAGGTTAATATAATGCTATTACTTATTAAATTGCTTATACTTTAATAAGTAACAGCAAGGATAGGTAACCCTCATAACAAAAACCAAAACTAATATTTTTATTCAGAGATAAAGAAGAATAAGATATTAATTTACTTTAAAATGACTGACACCCTCCATTAAAGAGGGGTATACCGAGATTAGATTGCAGGAGCATTAAACGCTGAGGGTTAAAAATAGACAGGACATTGGGGGTCCTTTCTATAATTTTTGAGTTTAATTCTGTAGTTGATAAATATTTCGTGCGAATCTGATGAGACCGTATTGATTTGAGAGGTATTTACATCATATGCATAACCCACTCTGAGGTTTTCGTTGAGCATGACTTGTCCACGGATTCCAAAATCTCCAGTATTTCTCTGGACGCACAAGATAGATTAGAATAGAAGGTTTTTTAAAGTTCATTGTGGTGGCGTTTATGTTAGGTTACTTAGCAAAAAATCCAAATAGCATCAATCAGCGCATTAATTGAAAGTTTATAGCATTCAATAGGATTAAGTAAACCGTTGTATCCAAAATAAATTTATTATTTTTAATTGTTGATAATTCAAGACCTTATATCAGTGAAAGAATGCTTGAAAATTTTGCCTTGAGAAAATATAAAAAAGGAGATCTCCCAATTGTAAGAAGACGGGAGCGTATTGCTCAGCGCTAGGAATTTTGTTATTTATATTATTATTGTTTATGAAGATGAAATATACCGTTACTTAAATGAATAATTATTGGTGCTCATAAACAGCCGGAGCTATTCTTTTTGTACAAATCAAATCAACACTACACCTCAATTAACCTGTTACAGGGTGGTTTTTATGTCCAATTTCTTTTTTGGACATAGAAATTCTAAATAATTCTAAATAAATAGTCTTTTTATTTGAAAAAAGATTACATAAAAAGATTTCGATATCAAAATGCAACTTTAAAAAAATTAAATATCAGCTAAAAAAAGATGAAAGTAATGCTGAGTAAAAACGATTGGGAAAGGGTTTAAAATCGGCTGATTTTGAGATGGTGTATGGATACTATTTAAAGCTAGAACCTAATTATTTAAGAAATAAAACCCATGTCCTCCCTCGTCAACGGATATGAGAATGCTCATGTCTTTCTCTTTGCTAGGAAAAGAGAAGAATGGGTCCCTATTAGGATCCTTGAAAGCCCAAAAGAAGGTTCACAAACATGAGTCAGTTTCGAAATAGAGGTTACACCAAGGAGGATTTTTATGATTTGTTCCAACTGGCATCCGTCAGGACACCATGATGAAAACCCATCTTTCATTATCGAGCCAATAAGATGGCACCAGAGGGTTGAAAGATTTGCGTTTCCTCGCATGAAATGACGTAATAGTAAATCCCTTCGGGCGCTTCACTGCTGCTGTAGGTATTCCCATCCCAAATACAATCGTCAACAAATTGACTGCCTGACCAAATTTCTTTGCCCAGTTCATTAAAGATAGTTATCGTGCAGTCGATCATATCGACTGCATTGCGAATTTCCCAACAATCAAAGCCATAACCATCGCCATTGGGTGAAAAACTTTTTCTGGGGGCCACAAAATCAATGGACATGCGCACGGTATCTGACTCATAACAGCCATTGGCATCATTGCCTGAGAGCGTAACCAAATCATAAATAGTTTTTGGATAAATATTTACGTCAACGCCATTGGAATCGCTTACGATATTGGTAGGTTCCCAGAGATAATTTGAGCCACCATTAGCAGTCAGTGGAATATTGGTCAGCCAGCCCGTAGGCTCAGGCACCGTCAAGAGACCTTCTGTGATCTCTCCTGCACTTGAGGTAATTTCGATATTCGAATCATAATAATTATTGATCGTTATGAAAGAGGTATCCGCGCATCCGACACTATTTACCCACAGTACATTGAGGTCTTTAGGATTCGTTTCTGAAGCCAGATCAATGACGCCGTAGGTATTGTAGGTGGTATCCCCATTGCTCCATAAATAGGAGGCGAGGTCATCAGGTAGTGCCAATGGGAGGCTATCACTTGGGCATTTTTCAACACCATCTGAGGCCTCAATAGTTAATACGGGAACGGAGGTGACCAAAACCAGTTGTGTTGTTGAACTTTCACAATCGGCTACTTCCCCATAACCCGTGATTAAATCAACTATATAGACACCAGACTCAGAAAAGCTTAATGTATCTAATGTAGTCATACTGGTACTATCGATGGTTGTACCATCAACATCGGTATAATTCCAGCAATAAGTATTGGTGTAAGCAGTATTGGTACTATCAACAATAGCTTCAAATATTCTGTCTAGATCCACACAGGTCGCTACGACTCCCGAAATGGTAAAGGTGGGTTTAATGACTTGTGTCACGGTATAGGTTTCACCGGTGGCTTGGCAAGTAGTGGACGTTTCAGTTGTGGTCACTGAATAAATACCGGTCGTATCCGCGTCATAAGTCCCACTCGTTTCTCCAGCGATGGCAACTCCATCAAGATTCCACTGATAGGTGAATCCAGGGTAAGTTGAGATGGCCAATTGGGTGGTAAGTCCTTCACAAAACAAGTCATCTCCATTATTGACAATCGTACTTGGCGGCCCCATGTCTATTTCTAGAATCTTAGTTGCGGTTTGTCCGTCGCAACCGCCTGTATTGGATATTGTTAAAGAATACGTTCCCGCCATCGCTGAGGTGGCTGCTCCAAAGCTAGGCGCAGCATCCGTAGAACTAAAGCCGTTTGGACCCGTCCATTTATAAATATCGGCATCTGTTATGCTTGAACTCAGAACAAAGCTACCATCTAAGCAGACTGTGGTAGGAGTGACTTCGATGGTAGGTGTCCCAGGATCGCCTGAGCTACTGCTCATAACTTCGATGACTCCAGATCTTTCGCTACACGTGCCAATTATTGTCGTTACCCGTATTTTTAGATCTACAGAATGGCTGATACTGATGTCAAGTTTATTTCCGGTGGAATTGCCGTCTACCGTGTAAGTACTGCCGTCGTCTTCACTGACTTCCCATTGGTAAGTGGCCCCAGCAGCGGCACTTGCAGTTACGAAAAACTCTATACCGTTGCAATAACTTGAAGTAACAGGTGCGATGACTGGGGTCATGCAGCCGGCATTTTCTACAATAGATAATTGACCACTGGTACCTATGGAACTTAATGAGGTCACCGCAAGATCCGGTTTACCATCATTATTGAGGTCACTGATTCTTAGATTCCGATTATTGGTTAAATTCATCTCTAAAGATTGCCTGTCAAAGGTAAAACTCCCTTCTGCAGCAGAGGAATTGAAAAACACATTGATTTCCGTTTTGCCGGTTTCCAATATACCTGAAGTGATATCTGGTTTCCCATCCCCATTGAGATCACCTACAGCTAGACCCCAAGGAAAGAGATTGCTGGAGAATTGGATACGATCTCCCATCTCGATAGCACCCCCAGCTTCGGAGGTGTTATTTGGGATAATCACTAATTCTCCCGAAGTGGTACTTCCATCAGAGGCGATAATCTCCAAAAAACCATCACCATCTAAATCACCGACTTCAATGGCTATGATTTCGTCGGTCCCGGTTGAAACCAATACAATTTCATCTTTAAAGTTCAATCCATCTGAGGTACTATTGTTTTCAAAGTAAAACACATCGTCTCCCCCAAAAGCGCTTACAATAATCTCAGGAAGATTGTTGTTGTTAAGATCAGCGATTTGGAGACCTCTTGCAGCACGCTCAGTACCCAGACTTAATAGCAACGGAGACTCAAAACTTAAAGAACCCGTAGTACTCGTGTTTTGGAAAACATCTATGTCATTGTATTGATTGCTAGAGATAACAAGATCTAATTTTCCATCTTGATTCAGATCGTCTATCGCTATTTCTGCTGGGGGTCGTATCAAGGTGTCCCTTTTATTCAAAATCAATTCTAGTTTGCCAGCTTCGTCGAAACTAATAGTACCAGGAGTAGAGGTGTTCAAATAAATTTCTACATTTCTTGCTTCTGATCCCTCGCTGGTTTGAGTGACGATAAGATCCGGCTTACCATCTCCGTCAAGATCTCCACATTTGACATGGAAAGCAGGTTGACTACCCACACTCAGGGCTTCAACGAAAGTAGACGTTCCTCCTGCAGTACCTGTTGTATTTCGAAAAATCACTCGGTTTGCGAAGGCAGCATCATTGTTTTGAACTGAAGTTACTACGATATCATTTAATCCATCATCATCAAAATCACAAAGGCATAAGTCATATATATATTGCTCATTAACCGCTATGTTTTGAACTGAGGCAAAAGGATAAGCAGTATCTGTGGATACGTTGCCGTTCCAGTTGGGAAGGAAAAATGAAGAGGATACAGCCACACCATTGCTATTGATCACGGTTACTGGGCCATAACTGGCGCCAGCAGGGACTTGAACTTCGATAAGTCCCGATGAGTTGGATAGAATATTTCCTTTTGCGCTGCCAAAAAATACTTCGCTCGCGTCTAATGAGGATCCCGATATCGTCACCGTTTCAGTGGGTGCAGCGATCAATGGGGATACAGAGCTTATGAAGGGAGTCGATTGCCCAAAAGCGAAACTAAGACCAAAAATAAACCATCCAAAGGTGCCGAATATTCTCATCATTGTTTGTTCACTTTAATCATCTTGATCCATATTTTATCCATTCCTCTTTTCTTTCGTTCTCTCAATAACTTCGACTTTAAATTTGCTACACTCTCGGACCTATAGATTACAGTGTAATAAAAACCTTTCTCACTTACATAACCCACCAGAGCCTCATGATACCCTTTTAAAAACAGCTCATCACTGAATTTATCAGCGTTTTCATAGATTTTAAATACCCCAGCCACTATGTAAACGCCTTCGGGTAATTCTAACAAATGATTGCCCTTCACGACCTCTTCAATATCAACTATTTCTTCTACTTCAGGGAGTACTTCCTCAATGACCTCTTCAATAGATTCTTCTTGAATTTCTGGTTTCATTGTGGCCTGAGCAATGATGGCATCTATAGCCTCCTTACTCATCGTTGGCTCCCAGACCATCACAGCGTCTGATTCACCTGCTTCGTCCGTTTTAAGGTATTGAACACCAATTTCAACCATACCTTCAGCATTGGTTCGGGTTTCCTTAGTTTGATCGCCGATCATTTCCCATGATTCATTGGCAGGAACCCAAGTGATCGCCTCTTCAATAGTACCGTCTTTTGAAATATGTTGTACAATTACGGCTTTCTGTTCTTCACCGCTTTCAGTAGATATCAGAATTTCTCCCCGCGTTTCATCTAGTTCCCACGGTTTATCTATGGTTATGGTATCTGTTCTCTCAATGAACACAGTATCTATTTTTTCTACGACTACAGTGTCTACTTCTTCTTCCTCTTTTTCTGGTCTTTTCGAGTTGATGAACGATGAAGTATGCTTGGCGTGAGGTTTTCTTTTGCCTAGGTGGATGCCCAAATGGATTTCATGCGAGGGTCCTAAGTCATTCATTATATTTAAATTGCCAGTTTCATAACTGTAACCTAGGCCAAATCTCCCTTTCAACTTAACGCCTGCAGTTCCAATGATGTTCATATCTTCTCTATAAGTACCACTGACCCAAAATACGTGGAATAGGTGAAGTAGCAGCGTACCTTCGAGTTGACTCGTGCCGAAATTGTTGTATCTATAAACTACGTGTGGTTCTATCGCGATATCATCCGTGATATGACCTCGATAATAGGTTTGCAGCATCAGATTATCGAGCGGCTTTATTCTTATCGGATCTGAACTGTCATTGTCTATAAATTTGTCGTAGCTAATCAAATTGGGTATTGACAAGCCAAAGTTGAAGTGACCTGCATGATAGGTTAAACCAAAATCAGCCAATGCGAAAGTACTGTTATCAGCTATATTTGCATAAGCAGGATCAAAGGGATCATCTAGTTCTCCATAATTCAACATTTGACTACCTCCACCCAAGGACAAGCCAAATCGGATGTTGTGCTTCAAATCCAAGGTAAGTAAATAAGAGACAGATGCTTTTCCAGCAGTCGTGTTCAATAAACCTCCTTGTTCGATATTGTATCCAGCAAATCCAATACCTATTCCACCCGGCAAGGGGGCATGAAAACTACCGTGCATGGTAGTTGGCGCATCCGCAATACCCGTCCATTGCTGTTGGTAAAGACCATAAAAAACTGAGTGACCTTCCACGCCCGCATATGCAGGATTGTATAGGTAAGGATTCATGTAAAACTGATTGAAAACGATGGGTTGTTGAGCAAAAACAGAAAAAGAACAAAGTACCAAAATAAGTAAATGTATTTTTTTCATGTCAGCGGATAATTCATAAGTTTGAATTTCATCGGTATGGAAATTCAAAAATGGGAAATTTTTACTAGAATTAAAAGAGAAAATTGTCAAATAAGGTTTAAATATTTTCCCATTTTTTTTTTTGGACTTCTTTAATTGATTTTTAAATTAATTTAGTGAAAAAAATATTTATTTTTTCGTACTTTTACTACCCAAATCATTCTAAAATGAAACTTTTTCATTATCTGTTACTTGCCTTTTTTTGTATCACAGCCAACCATGTGAATGCGCAATATTGGATTGGATTGAAAGGAGGACCTTCCTTTATTACGCATGATTATCAGTATGAGGACTACAAAGACAGTTTCAATATAGAAGATAACTATAATTTTCACATGGGTGTGATCATGACCTATTTAGCTTCTCAAAGATTTGCTGTCACTACCGAATTAAATTATGAAAGACGATCAAGAGTATTGTCTAATATACCAAACATTGTTGATACGGCTTCGAGCATTTTGAATACACATTATTTGACAGCCCCTATTTTATTGCAGATCAACTTCGGGAGTTCGCCCCTTGCCTTTTACGTAAATGCAGGAATTAAATTAAACTATTTATTGGCGGGTAACGGTAGCTTGTATACATCAGGTATTGGCTTGTACACACTTGGACAGGCCAAAGATTACAAACTTGTTTTTGATGAATCAGAAACGGAATCAGATCAAAGATCAATCAACGATGCCAATCGCATGCAATATGGATTAAGTGCCGGAACAGGATTTTATTTAGATGTACTTGGTGGAGGGCGAGTATTGGTGGATTTTAGATATAATTTTTCACATTCTAACCTAGGGTTTAACGGGAGTCAAGATTTTGCTTTTAGTGGAGAATCTTATTATGAAAATTTCGAACATCGGAATCACTCGATTACTTTATCCGTTGGTTATCTACTTTATTATAACTCTCAACTCAAAAGAAAGGGTTCTAGTACGGCCAAAGTGAAAAAATAAAATTCTCATTTTTAATTACTTCTTGTAATTAAACTGCCTTTATAACCTCCAAAATAATGTTTGATCTGCTTAAACTTGATATAGTTAGATAGATGCCATAGTTTAGGCATCAACTAATTCTTAAATAAACGTGTTAAAGGCATTCCTTAGGTTTCTTGGTGCGGTTGATGGTGAAGACAGTCAGATGTGGTTTTTGCTTGGAATTGGTGCCTTTATGGGTTTCTTTCTTGCGACCTACCAAGTAGGTAGTGAATCATTATTCATTCAAACGCTAGGAGAGAAATACCTCGCTGAATCTTTCTTTGTAACAGGAGCCCTAGGCGTACTTACATCCGTTACTTATGTCTACATACAAAAAAAAGTCAGATTTTCTCGGTTAGTCATAGGGAATGCTGCGGTGATCACCCTTATTGTATGTGGTCTCCGACTCGCTTTTGAATTCGTTGAGGTAGGAGATAAGGAATCTGGATTTTCCTTGCTGCCTTTTTTGCTTTTTGTGATGATGGGTCCAATAACCTCAATTTTGCTTTTGGGTTTCTGGGGATTGTTTGGAAGAATTTTTGATACAAGACAAACCAAAAGATTGATTGGTAGTGTAGATACGGGTCAATTAATCGCCACCATTATTGCCTTTTTCTCAATACCTCTCTTGATAGAGCTTCCTTTCATTGATGATACTTATGATTTACTTCTTGTATCATCCCTCTCAATGATTGTCATATTAGGGTTGACTGTATTGATCTGTAAAAATTACAATGTTGATTTAATTGACTCGTTGAAAAAAGATCAAAAAATTGAGTATACGGGTTATTTAGGCATTTTTAAAAACAAGTATACCCGTCTTTTATGTGTTTTTATGATTTGCTCAATGGGCGCTGCCATTTTTGTAGAATACAGTTTCTTAGCAACTATCGAAATTTATCATCCCGAAGAGGATAAACTAAATCGATTTTTATCCTTTTTTAATGGTACGGTGATCATTATGAGTTTCATAATTCAGACCTTTATCAACGATATCATACTTAATAAATTTGGTTTAAAAGTCGCCTTGATGACCATGCCAATTATTTTGATATTATTCATGATCGGAGGTCTTGTTTCAGGTCACTTTTTCGGTTATGAGATATTGAATGAAGACTTTTTGTTTTTCTTTATGTTTATCATCAGTGGGAAGGCATTTACTGCTTCTTTGAGAGATGCATTAGAATCACCCGCCTTTAAGCTGTTTTTCTTACCTTTTAACTTGACGATCAGGTTTGATATTCAGAATAAGATAGAAGGAGTTATCGGACAAGTCGCTACTTTTTTGGCTGGAGGATTGCAAATGCTGGTAGCTACTTTGGTCTTTATTAAGCTGATCCATTTTATTTACTTGATCATTGCGATTGCTCTCGGTGTCATTTATTTATCCATTAAGTTATACAACCAATATCAGATTAAACTCAAGGAAACGTTGACCAATCAGAGAGATCTGTTAGCAGATAAGGGAAAAATCAATGAATTTAGTGCTTTAAGAGTATTAAAAAATGAGCTTAAAAGTGAACATGAAATTAGGGTGCTTAACGCCCTTCGGTTATATGAACAGCTGGATCCTATCAGATTTTCTCTGGTTCTTTTAGATCAATTATCTTCAACCAACGCCAAGGTAAAAAGTTATGCCTATTCAAAGTTGTCTGAAATTAAGGCTTATGAAACCTTAGAAATCATCAAGCAGGAAGCCAAGAAAGAGCAAAATGAATCAGCACTTATTTTGGCTAGAAAAACCATTGCTGTTTTAGAGGAATTCCTTGCTTATGAGCTGAACGACGAGTCCATCAGACGTTATACGCGGTCTACAAGACAGGAAGATAGAGTGTATGGAGCAAGGTTGTTGACAAAACTAAAAGAAGACAAGCATGTGCCTTATTTGGCAGAGTTATTAAGAGATATCAATCCTGAAGTACGTACTGCAGCCCTTATAAGCGCCGGGAAGTTGAAACGTCCTGAGATGTTGACGGTGATTATCGATCACTTACATATTCCTCGCTATAGTAATACAGCTATGTCAGCTTTAATGCATTTGGGTGATCGGGTATTTCATGCTGCGGATGCTGCTTTTTTCAAAACGGAGCAGCATACGGCTACGATGGTGAGAGTGGTGCAGTTATTTGGAATTATTGGAGGAAAACAAGCTAAAGAATTGCTTTGGAAAAAAATTGAATTCCCCAATAAACAAGTAGTTTCTGAGTTGCTATTGTCCTTAAATGCCTTGGGATTTGAGTCCAAAGATTTCCAATCGGCTCGGATTAAATTAATCATTGAAGGTCTCTTGGGCGACATTGCGTGGAATATAAAAGCCATTCAAGATATTCCCCGAGTTTACCCCACAGACTCTATGGATGCAGAATTACTACAAGCATTAAAAGAGGAGAATAATGTAAACTTGAATAATTTATTCATTCTTTTGGGAATGATCTACGATGTACATAATGTGCAGCTGGTCAAGGAGAATTTAGCCCATGGCTCAATGGATTCGGTAACTTTTGCTATTGAGATGTTGGACGTTTTTGTGGAGGATGAAATTAAGCCTATGTTATTGCCTATTTTAGATGACATAACGGATAAAGAACGATTGGGTTTATTATTAAATTTCTTTCCTCCTGAACATTTTGAATCTTATTCAGATTTACTGACGCAAATTATTAACAGAGATTTCAATCGAATCACCCGTTATACCAAATCTTTGGCCATCAACAGACTTCATCAACTCCCTGAAGCCCATGTATCTAACTCCCTGATTGCAAATTTATTTAATCCAGATGTGTTGCTGTTGCAAAGTGCGGCAAATTCTATTTATCAAATGGACTCTGAAGCATATCAAGCTCATACCAATAGACTTAAATCATATTCTAAATTGAGATTAGATAAAATCATTTTACCTCCCGTTTTTCTTTATGAAGAAGAAGAGAATCATCAAAAAATGTTATTGGTTGAGCGGGTGAGGTTCATCAAATCTATACCTAACTTTGCGGCAATTCCAGGAGATAGTATCACGCGTATGGTAGACGCCATGAACGAAAGAAAAGTACCTTTGGGAACAGCACTTATTAATGAAGGAGATAAAGGCGATCAACCCTTATTTGTAATCATCGATGGAAAGGTTGATTTGATCAGGTCAGGGGCTGTATTTAAATCATTGGGGCCCAAAGATATTTTAGGAGAGGAGGCGATTCTTTTTATGGAAAAATTTGATTATCAGGCGGTTACTTCAGAAGAGACTTCCTTCTTTATCTTACCAAAAGAGGAGGTTTTTGATTTGATGACATTGCATAGTGAGATATTAAAGGCCTTCCTAGATCTCATAGATACGACCGTTAAGCCGGAGTCAATAGATCCGTTTGATTTGAGTATTTTGGATGATAATGTCAGTGTGTTTAATTAGTCTTGAACTTTATTATAATTAAGACATGAGCACCATAAAAAAAATATTAGTTGTTCACTCAGAGCAAGACGATTTAACGATCCAAGGAGATGTTAAGGGTTGGGTGACTAATTTTTTTAAATTTCTCTCTTCTTTGTTGGTGCACATGAACTACGGTGATCTTTTGCTCGAATTACGTAGTTTGAGCCAGCTGAAACAAAGTGAGTTAAAAAAAAACATCATAGTCGTTTTGGTTGTGAGTCCGCTTCTGGCCCCTGAAAATAAGGGATACCAAATGATCTCTTCTTGGTTAAAGCAAATGGCCACTCCCCAAAAAGGCGTTCAAGATGATGCAGAAAGATGTTTGATAGTGCACAAGACCATTTTTAATTTTGAAAGTTTTCCAGAATTACTCTCCTTGAATAACTATCAGCTTTATGAGATCGATAATACGACGGGTTTGCCTCGAGAGATCAATCGGTTTTTTGGGTTAGAGGCGGAAAAAAATTATTGGATGAAGTTGATTGATTTATCCTTTGATATTTCGAGGTATTTGTCTTTTGATGAGAAAAGGGTAAAAGAAAAATTTATAAATAAGCGAGAAAAGACCGTTTATCTGGCTGAGGTAGGTAAAGATTTGATAGTGCAAAGAGACATGATGCGTCGCGAATTACGCAGTCATGGATTTGAAGTATTACCCAAAAATCCGATTACTGGAGATCGGGAGGAGATGGAGATGGCTATTAAAGATAATTTATCAAATTCTAGATTATCTCTTCATTTGATTGGTGAGGATTATGGTGAGAGAATTAAAGGTCATGACTTATCCTTGATTGATTTACAAAATGAGATCGCTCATGAATATACCGGCATTATGGTTAAAGAAAATGTCAAAAATGATGAAAAAAAGCGATTTGGCAGATTGATTTGGATTTCTCAAGCGATAAAAAATATTACCGAACGGCAAAAAATATTTATTGAAAATATAAAAACTGAAGCTGCATTGTATCAAGAAACCGAAGTCTTGGAGGTAGATCTTGAAGAGATGAAATCTATTGTAATAGAAGAAATTGAAACGGGTGGGAGATTCTATAGTGTCACCCGAGAAATTTCCGGTTACAAGGAACCTTCAAAAACGGATTTATCAAAAATAATATATTTAATTTTAGATAAAGAGGATCTTGAGGAGGGGCAGGCGATAGCAAAGGTGCTAAAAAAAATTGGTTTTAGGGTAGTTCAGCCTATTTTTGAAGGAGCCTTGGTTGATGTTCGTTATATCCATCAAGAAAACCTTAAAAGATGTGATGCAGCCATAATATATTTCGGAAACACTTCTGAAGCTTGGATTAAAACTAAATTACAGGATCTTATGAAATCGCCTGGATTTGGACGCATCAAGAAAATGCTGGCCAAAGCAGTTTATTTCAGGGATGAAAACAAGATGGATAGCAATTACCTTAAAAAAAATAATACCATGATCTTGGGTGATCAAACTCCTTTCAAATTACTTCATTTAAAGCAATTCCTCACATTACTTGAGGGTAAATAATGAGTAGTAAGGCACTAGATAAGGAAGAAGTTGTTGGCACTGATATTTCAGAGCTGTTTAATCCTTTCCCAGGATTGAGGCCGTTTGGTGTCGAGGAAACTTATTTGTTTTTTGGAAGGGAAGGTCAAAGCGACGATGCCCTAGTGAAGCTAGCGAAAAGCAGGTTTGTCGCTATTTTGGGGGCTTCAGGTAGTGGTAAATCTTCATTTATGTATTGTGGGCTGATCCCTTCATTGCAAGGGGGTATGATGACCGAAGCCGGTTCCAATTGGCAAACTATGGTGAGCAGACCTGGATCAGGTCCCATTGATAATCTCGCCGAATCTATATTAAAATATAAAAAAGACTACCATGATCTATCGCAAGAAGATCAGTTGATCGAGCGGACGATTGTGAGTACGGTATTACGTAGTACGAGCCTCGGACTGGTAGAAGTAATCAAGCAGATCAATAAAGGGCAAGACATCAATACCCTTATTGTCATTGATCAATTTGAAGAACTTTTTCGCTTCAGTAAGCTAGAGGCTAAAAATTCAGATCAAAATGAGTCCGCAGCCTTTATCAATTTATTGATTGAAGCCGTGGAGAGTCCTGAAGTGGCCGTATATGTGACGATCACGATGCGTTCTGATTTTATTGGAGAATGTGCCAAATATCTTGACCTCACCCAATTGATCAATGATTCTCACTATTTGATTCCGCAAATGGTAAGAGATCAAAAACGGATGGCTATAGAAGGCCCCATTGCTGTGGGAGGTGGAAAAATTGCCCCGCGTTTGACGCAACAACTACTCAATGATGTAGGTGATAATCCGGATCAGCTACCCATTTTACAACATGCTTTGATGCGAACCTGGGGCTACTGGGTGTCCTCGCGCCAAGATGAGCAAGCCATTGATCTTGAGCATTATAATGCCATCGGTACTTTAAGACAGGCACTTTCACAACATGCCAATGAAGCCTTCGATTTATTAAACAAAAGGGAACGGCAAATTGCTGAGTCCATGTTCAAGGCTTTGACTGAAAAAGGAGCAGAAAATACAGGGATCAGACGCCCGACCAAGCTCAGTACCCTTGCGGCGATCTCTGGCGTATCTGAAGACGATGTGGAGCGCGTAGTCAACAGGTTTAGAGAACCCGGAAGGTCCCTCTTAATGCCCCCCCATGGTGTTGAAATCACTTCTGAAACCGTGATTGACATTTCCCATGAGAGTTTGATGAGGATTTGGGACAGATTGAAGCAATGGCTTGAGGAAGAGAGTAAATCTGCTGATATGTACTTGAATCTTTCTGAGGCGGCGCGAAGGTTTCAAGAAGGAAAGGCAAGTTTATGGCAAATGCCAGATTTGCAATTGGCCATCAACTGGCGTATTTCAAATAGGCCAACGATTGTTTGGGCTACCCGCTACGATGAAGCTTTTGAAAGGGCCATGGTTTTCTTAGAGACTTCGGAGCGTGCTTATGAAAATGAGCAAAGAAATAAGGCCCTTTTACAAAAAAGGAAAGTCAAGAACAGTAGAATTCTTGCCTTGGTTTTCGGTGCTTTGGCAGTGATTGGAATATTTTTAACCTTATATTCTGTGACGCAGTCGAATTTGGCAAAAGATAACGCAGCGAAAGCAAAAGAAAGTGAAGCCGCGGCATTGATCAGTGCCGAAAAGGCAAAAGAAGAAGAGCAAAAAGCTTTGTCAGCCTTAGAGCAAGCAAGGCTAGCAGAAAGAGAGGCGAACATTCAACGAGACAGCGCCACAGTTGCTCAGAAAAGAGCGGAAATAGCCAAGATTGAGGCTGAAATAGCTACGAGAGAAGCTGTTTTTCAAAAGACTCAGGCAGATTCTGCCAAGGTTGAAGCGGTTGTGCAGCGAGACAATGCAGTAGCACAAGAAAAAATTGCTATACAAGCACAAAAAACGTCAGAAAAATTACGCTATCAAGCGGTGGCTCAATCGATGGCGCTCAAAGCCAGGGATGTCCCTGATGATCAACTGAGAGGAGTCATAGCCAAACAGGCCTATGATTATTTCATAGCTTATAAAGAACCTGATACGCAATATAATGGGGACATTTATTCAGGAGCTTATTATGGAATCAAGGGCTTATTGAAATTAGATCAATATGAGAAGAATCGTGAAGCAGGTAGAGATGCGGCTGCTTTTAAGGCAGATTCGGCTTTTAATCAGTATCACGGTCATACCCAAGTAGGGCCTGGTAGGGAAGTGGTCAATGTGCGTAGTGTTACTTTTTCAAAAGACGGTTCGAAAATGTATTCTGCAGGCGGTGATGGTCGCTTGTTACAATGGAACTTTGAAGATAGATCATATATTGAAGTGTACAGTCAAGCCAATGTTAATCGTGTAGTGAATGTAAGCCCAAATGAGCGCTGGCTTGCGTTAGGGACGAGTGAAGACGAAATAGATCTTTTTGATTTGTATGATATTCTTAAAGAACCCAAGAAGCTCGAAGGTCATCGAGGTGCTGTATACGATTTGGTGTTCTTTGAAGAAGATGTAGGATTTGCCAGTGTCGGTGCAGATAAAAAAATCTTACTGAATAATTACAATAGATCTATTTTATTGGCAGAATTGGAGTTTACGACAAAAACCATAGCCATCTCTCCCGATGGGAGATATTTAGCAGCAGGTTCAATGAATGGAGAAGTACTTTTATTTGATTTAGAGGGTGTAGGTGCACCCAAAAAGATTGTGAGAAAGGATATGGAACAAAAGCCTATTCTTGATGTTAAGTTCAGTCACAATGGTAAGTTTTTAGCTATTGGAGGGCTTAACATTACTAATGGATTGGGTTATGCATTTATTTGGGACAGGGAAAACAATAAGCAATATGGTCCAGAACTTATGGGATTTTCGGCTCAAGTAAATGATGTTGAGTTTTCAAAAAATGACTCCTTGTTTGCGGCATCAAGTAATGATAATTCAGTTAGATTTTGGGATATGGATCCAGATAATATTTTTGATCTACCTACCATTATTTATGATCATAAAGGTTGGGTATGGGATGCAAGTTTTCATCCAAACGGGGGATATTTGGTAACTGCAGCAGAAGATGGGTTGCTCAGGCGGTTCCCTCTCAAACCAGATCAAATGGTTGATGATTTGTGTAACTATATTACGCGCAATATGTCAGATATTGAATGGCGTCAGTATGTCGGAGATGGAGATGAGATTCCTTGGGTGGAAACATGCATAGGTAAGGTCAAGCCAAACGATGAAGACTCAAATCCTGAAATTGAAGGAGAAAGTCCAAGGAACGAAGAAGAGATTTTGGAGATGAAAGATGTAGTTGACCCTCAAAAAATACTAAAAGGAGAGGACTTAAACCCTGAAACCGCAGGTCCAAGGGACGAAGAAGAGAAGTTGGAGATGAAAGATGTGGTTGACCCTCAAAAAATACCAAAAGAGGAAGCCTCAAATCCTGAGATTGAAGGTGAGAATTTAAGGAACGAAGAAGAAAAGTTGGAGCTAAAAGATGCGGATGAACCTCAAAAAGAACAAAAAGAGGCAGAAACGGATACTGAGAAAGGGAAAAACCAGTTGAAGGAATCTAAAAAGGAGCAGGGATAGTGGATGTTTTTGGGAAAAGAATAATCGTCGCTTTTTTTGTATTGTGCTCAACCTTTTTTGTATCTGCACAGACATGGACTCAAAAACTATTGGTCGCGGAGCGAGATTATGACGCTGGAAGATTGGTGAGTATTGTAGATAATATTTCGGGAGGGTTTGATAAAGCGTTGGGAGAAAAAGGGTATACCCGAGAGGAAAAAATAAGAGCACTCAAATTAATCACTAAGGTCTATATATTTCTAGATGATGAACCCAAGTCAGATGAATATATGATTAAATTGCTCAAGGCGGACAAGGAACATAAACTAGATGCCAAAGTAGATCCCGCTGAGTTGTACGATCTTTATAGGAAATTCAGGTCTCAGCCTATTTTTAGAATAGGTTTGCGGACAGGTGTGAATAAGAGCTACCCCAATATCATCAATACCTTTGGTACCGGAAATACAGGAGTGGTTTCTAAAATTTATAACGGTGAAGGACAACCTCCCCAGGAGGCCTCAGTAAATGGGGGTACTGGCACTGGTTTTTTCATCAATGCGACGGTAGACCGGTATCTAGATTGGGGTTTAGAAGTAGGGTTAGGATTCGAGTTGCGGAATTCTCAATATAGCGTCGATAATTACATTACTTATGGAGATAGTACCCAAGTCAATGGCATCAATCAGGCAGCCCAGTTCGCTGTTTTATCAACAATGGTGACACATCAGCAATCTTTTTTCAGGATTCCATTGCTCTTAAGGTATAATTTTAAATATGATCCGGGTAACGATACATTCAGAAAAATAGAGGATAAAGTAACGGATAGATTTATTCCATACATTGCTATAGGAGCAAGTTATGATTATTTGTTGGATGCTAAATATTTGAAAGGAAATCGAATAGGTGGTACTGAATACAAATTCGATGCCGACCTTTCTTTGAAGGATTTAGGTCTTATTACCAATAGTAATTTCTCTATTTTTGCGTCATTAGGATTAAAAATGCGCGTGAGAACACATTTTTTAACTTTTGAAGCAAAATTTAATAAGGCTTTACTAAATTATATCAACTCTGAGAATCGCTGGAGCAGTAATCCGCTGTCAACCTATGATTTAGCATTTGTAGAAGATGATTTTTCTCTCGATATGCTTTCTTTTGCTTTTGGCTATACCTATTCTATTTATAATCCTCAGAAGCTCAAGCAATTTAGATGATGAGAAAGTGTTTTGACCCATTATTGTTGATGCTTATCTTGACCGCATCTGGTTGTGTGGTTGAGCCCGATTATGTACCAAGGCCTATAGATACTTTCATTAAATACTATGGAATTTCTGGCTCTAATGAGGTAGTTGATATGATCATGTCCAATGAGGGCAACATCATCATACTGGGTAATGAAGAAACTTCCGCGTTTGCAGCATCAAAAGATATTGTGATCCTTGAAATAGATACAGTTGGAAACTTACTTAAAAAAAAGACCATTGATGTTCAATCGTTATATATAGGTGATAGCTTGTATAGTTTTGGAATCACAGATGATGATGCAGTAAGAATCAAAGCGGTCGATGGAGGGTATTTGCTTTGTGCCAATTTCACAGCTAAAGATGACGATGTCAACGGACTAGGATCTAAGATTTTCTGGTGTGAGCTAGATGAGAATTATAACATTATTCGTAAACAGGTCATCAGTGATGCAGATTATTATTGGGAAGTGGGTGATATTATCCAATTGGAAGATGGGAATATCGTTATTGCAGGTGGAACTGATAAAATAGAAGATAATGAAGAAGATGTTGAAAACCCTCAAAAACAACGATATTTAACCAAGCGATCTATTGAAAATGATACTATTTTTTGGAGTAAAACATTTGGATATGACGAGGTAGATGATTTTGCTATTGGCATTTTTGAATTATCAGATAGTAATCTTGGCGTTATAGGTTGGACAGAAAAATCTAGTGATGATGGCTTTGCCGGTGTGAATGCAACTTTTGCCGTTTCTTCAGAAATTGCGAGCTCTTTAACCCTTGATGTTATATTGGGATTTGAATTTAACGGAAATACTGATTTTGATGATGTAGTAGGAGATTTCATTTATACTCAAACTGAAGATGTGATCATCGTTGGGACAAGCACCAGCAATAGCGACGTGGATCCAAGAAGCTTCCCCTTTCTATTTCGCATTAGCAAAGAGGGTTTTTTGGTGTTTAAAGAACTTTTAGCTAGTTCTACTTTAGGGCTTAATTCCGGAGGAATGGACGTTACAATCAGTGCTCAAAATGATTTAATCATTACAGGTGTTTTTAACAATTATGAGGATTCTATCACTTTACAGACCTATAATGATCAAATTTTATTTATGCGTACCGATCAGTTTGGAAAGATAACCAATGACTACCAGTCTTATCAAAACCATTTTGGCTTGACTGATGGAGACGATATAGGTAAGGCCATATTGACCCTTCCAGATGGTTCGATCGCCATAGCAGCTACTATGGATTTTGGTAATAGTAGGACCCTTATCAGTTATTTAAAAATCAATAGCAAAGGAATATTGAAAAGATAAAGCTGATTCATATTTATGTTCATTTTTTCAAAAAAAAACTAAGCATAAGTTGCACAATAAAAAGCTGAAAAAATAGGACTATGGATTCATGTAAAGCCACTATGGGCTTTGAAGATATTGGGCGAATTTAATCAGATATTTTGTTAAGAAGTCAGAACTTCATGTAGTGGAGCTTTGATTTCTTGATTTAAATAATAATGCGATTAACTATTTCTCAGATCAAAAACGGCACGAAATTCATTGAGTGCCTCGAGAAGAATTTTTTGCTCTTTTTTGATTTCTTGGTAGCATTTACGATTCGTTTTTTTCATGCGATATACATTTATTTTTTGAGAGAAAACGAAAAATAATTTAGACCAATAAATCGCATATAGCCCCAAAAAATAGCCTCCAGCAAAAACAAGAATACCGATCATTGAAGTCCCACTCATCAATGTTGATATCACCACCAGTGAGAGGTACCAAAAAAGGAAGATCAATAATCCAATCATCATAGCCAATGAACCCCGAAATGCTTCTTTAATTTGAATACTTCGAAAGATCTTTTTGACCAGCATAAAGGGTAATAAATTAAGTGCGCCGCCAATCAGATAAAGGGGAAATCCAACAATGAGTTTCACGACTTCTTCAAAAGCTAATTTATTAAAGGCATCACTTAAATAGATACCTTCAGATTTGATTCTAGCCAAATAGCTTTGAATACGATCAGAAATTTTGACCGCTTTGTCTTTTTGATTAACCAAACTGTACGCTGTGGCTTCGATTACTTTCTTTTGAATTTCAAAATGCCTGTATGCATCACCTTCTTTGATTTCAAGAGATTCTTCTAAGTAGTTTTGATAGAAATTTTCTATCGAATTGGTGAGTTTGTTTAATTCTTTTGATCCGGTATGGAGTAAGGTATCAATCAGACCCATTTTTATTAAATTAGTTAAGTCATGTACTTGATTGTCGGTTTCGGCATCGATATTTGCAGTTAAGATCGGGGCTCCGACTTTTACAAATAGATCGCTTCTAAACTGATGGGAATTGCTATAATTTAATCCGATAGGAATAATTTGAACTTTTATTTGATTTTTTGATAAACGCTCTGCCTCTAGGGCCATCCTGGCGGCTCCTGTTTTTAAGTTTCGCACGCCTTTATCTGTCTCACTGGTACCTTCTGGGAAAATCAATAACGCTCCCTGATTCAGCAAAAGTTGATGACAATGGGTAAACATATCGGTGTTACTTGTTGTCGATGGGTCTTTTGAAAGATCGGGTCGGTAGACAGGGATCATATGAAATTTATTTTTCAGTACCCAAGTTTTAAACTCACCACCAAAAAATTCGGCGGCTGCTATAGGATTTACCCTCCTTTTTATTCCGGTGATCACAACTAATGGATCCATCAAAGCACTGGGGTGATTGGCCACAAAAATGACAGGTCCTCGGGCGGGTATATGTTCTTTGCCGAGGATCGTTACTCTCCGAAAATAAGAATAAATGGTGACTTTCAATAGATATTTGATCAGGCTATAAATCATGATGGATGGGTTTAAGTCATTGGCTAGGTAAAAAGATATAAAGTAGCCTGGACATCTGTATTTTTAATTTTCAGTTCGGTCTGATCGGATACGAATGGCCATGCCTACATGGGCAGTAAATTGATTGTTAAATCCAAAAAGTTCATCTGTAGGGACTAGGTTTTGAGTTTCGAAAACCTCATATTTACGAACAGGGGCATAACCAAAAGCAACAAAAAGGGCTACTTTGTCATAGAGGTAATAATCCATGTAAGCCTGAGTTTCAATCTTAAATTCTTGGACATACCCATGCGCATACTGTTGAGCCAATCTATACGAGGTTCTTTTCATATTTAGTTTCAAACCCATATAGCCTGATTTTGAAATTTGATATTCAAGCTTGATCATACGGGGGAGCAATCCCAAAAAGCGAAGTTTATCAGAGAGTATGAAATCAAACCCGAGGAGAGGAAATATTTGAGGACCCCAAAACTCCTGATTATAAAATAAGCCCAGTTTATATTTTACATTTTCATTTAGGTTTTTGGTTAAGATACCCACGGCACCTATTTGATAGTCTTTTTTGGATAAATCTTCAAAGTCAGAACTGATTTTTTGGATAAGTAGGGTCGTCATGCTCCAATCATTATTCCAATTAATGACTCCACCAAGCTGGGTAGATAAAGCCTCTAAACTATTGACCAGTGGTGGATCTAGTGGATTTTCAAGCGACAGCTTATTATAACCTGCTCCAAAAATTAAGTAATTATTTTTTTTTGTTTCGATGGGGATAAAAATAGCAGCTGAATATTCATTAGCCTCATTTTGATTACCTGAATATTTCTGAAATTTAAAAGAACTCAATTCAGTATAGGATTGAGAAAAAGCAGATAATTGCCATAGAATAGCAACAACAAAGGAGTAAACGAATTTATGCATTTGATTTTTATGGTTTGTGATCTCAAAAATTTAAAGACTCCTATTTTTAAGAAAATAGGCGAGGCTTAATCCTGATATGATGTGCCAAATACCCCACCAACCGGCTACGATGGCCATACCCCCTAGGCCATCAAAAAACGCAAAAATAAGGCCTAACCCTAATCCTGAGTTTTGAATCCCGGTTTCAATAGCTAGAGTCTTTTGATCAGGTTTGGGTAGTTTGAAAAGACGTGCCAATCCGAATCCCGTGGCAATGCCTACTGCATTATGAGCAAAAACAATAAATACGATCAAATGCACATAATTTAAAAACAAATCAAGATTGGCACGAAAGGCAAGTATGACGATAGCAGCAAAAATGAGGATAGAACCATAATGCATGATAGGATGCAGGAAATCAGCTATTTTCGGTTTAAAGGCCCTTAATAACATGCCTAAAATTAAAGGAATGAGTAAAATTATCCCTACGATTTTCAATAAAGCCCAGAAATCTAAATTGACGGTGTTTAGGATTTCTGCAGTCGGAGGGTAGAGGCTCCCCCAGAAGGAGATATTAAAAGGCGTCATAAATACGGCACAAACACTTGCCACGGCTGTCATACATACAGATAGAGCTGCATTACCATTGGCAAGGGAAGTCATGAAGTTAGAAATATTACCACCCGGGCATGCCGCGATCAGCATCATACCCAAGGCGACACTAGGCATAGGATTAAAAATCAATACCAATAAAAAAGTAAAAAAGGGAAGGGCTATGAACTGGGAAATAAAGCCAACTAAAACTGATTTAGGTGATGAAAAGACTAGAATAAAATCATTAATATGCAGTTTGAGGGCTACACCTAGCATAATAAATCCCAAGCTCAAGTTCACATATAATATGTTTTGATCGCTGAGTTTGAGGGTAACTTCGTCTAATTCTTGCGGACTTTGACATGAGCTCGTGAGAAAGATTAAGCATAATGCGGAAAGGAAACTGGTTGATTTAGGATAGTTGGTAGATTTCATAAGCTTTTTTTACAAATTAGTCATTTTTTTTTATATAGAGTTTATAGATAAAGCTTATTGAGAGGAGAGGTTATGACAAACAACTAAGGAGAATTAAACTTCAGTAACCTATGAAACAGTAGAACTGTTTCATGATTTTATTTTAATAATGTCATTTATCTTGTAATAACCCTCATAATTTCCGTTGTTTGTATACTAATTAAACTTACAAAATCTAGCTCTAATGACGTCCTATTCGTTTTTCAAACCTTTGGGTTTACTTTTTATAATGATCACCCTATTATTGTTTGTTTCTTGTAAGGAAGAAGAAGTCATCATTATTGAACCATTGGAGGAGTATTCATTATCCACTACGGTCTCCCCAGAAAATATGGGCTATGTTAGTGTGATTCCTGGTCCTTATGTCGAGGGGACTACCATAGCGCTGACGGCCACCCCCATTGAGAACTATGAGTTTCAATATTGGGAAAGCGATACTATTAATTGGATGACTGATTCTTCAGCATTAATGAATCCTGCAGAATTTGTTATTTATTTCAATACGAAGGTTACTGCTGTATTTGAATATGAAGATCTTGACAATGATGGAGTCAAAGACAATGTGGATAATTGCTTAGAGACACCAGCGGGTGCGACAGTTGATCTGCTAGGTTGCAGCACAACAGCTATTATTGGTGACTTTAGAGAAGGCGGAATCGTGATTTGGGTAGACGATACGGGCCAACATGGAATGGTTTGTGATCTCACAGATTATCCTGCTATTTGGGGTTGTAACGGAACAGAGATAGTGGGTGCTGATTCCTTGTCAATTGGGTCTGGATCACAGAACACAGAAGACATATTGGCCACATGTAAAACCTCTGGAATTGCTGCGGCCTTAGCTAATGAACTCATTGCTCAAGAATATTCAGATTGGTACTTACCTTCAAAAGAGGAATTGAAATACATTTGGTTAAATAGTTTTGTGATCAGTGAACGTTCTCTTGAATTAGGAGGAAAAGAGCTTGAAGCTTATTATTGGACCTCCTCAGAATATGATACTGACCAGGCATGGTGTTGGGATTTTAAATACGGGGCTGAAGACCATGGATATGGCAAAGAAACTTCTGCTTGGGTACGTGGCGTAAGGACCTTCTAATCATCTTATCGCAGTTGCTATTGTGGAATAAATCTGATAGAATGGTCATCTTTCTTTTGTATTCAAAAAAATGTTGTACCATTGGAATCTGACTGAAGATTTGTCGAGTCTTGAAAAAAAAAGCGACTACCCACCACAGATAGTCGCATAACTCAACCCTAAAGAGATTCAATATTAGTTTACATTTCGTTTTAGAGTGTTCATCATGAGGTTAAAAGTATGTCCAAAAATACATTTTGGACATACTTTTAATAATGAAAATCAACATCTTACTGATGTCTCATTGAAATAATTAATTATAAATAATTGATTTTCAATTAGTTATAATTAACATATTTTTTTGGTTAATTTCACATTTAAAATAATAGAAAATATGAAATATATTAATTTTTTTCTTTCGGTTCTGTTTATTTTCGGTACCATTTTTGTTATTTCCTGTAGTTCAGATGAAGACACTGATGAGCTTATGGTTTCGAGCGATGACACAACGGAGGATGACACCACAGAAGATGATACAACAGACGATAATAGCTCTACAGATGATCAAATCATTACTGATCATGAATTTCAAACAAATTCTAATTCGGGTGTCTATTCCTTACTCATGAGCACGACAGAATATGCTGATTGGATAGGTAACGATGAGTTCAGAGAAGGGGCCGTTCGAAATCTTATTTTTGAAGATATCTATAAAAAATTTCCAGATGAATATGATTTTATTTTTCTGGTACTGAATGAACCTAATATACCTGAGGGTATAGGTTATTATGGGATGCTCATTGGTGTATCTAATGCAATAGAAGGCACGGGTCCAAGTATGTATGATTACAGCAGTGACTATGGCTCTGAGGGAAAATTAAAAGCAGTCATGCAGCTGACAGGTTTGAGTTATCTTCAAAGTGGCCCATCGCTGCATGAACTCATGCACAATTGGGGGAACTTTGGTTTTGAAACACATTCTGTCGATCAGCCAGGTGAAAACATCACCTCTTATCCCTACTGGGGACATTGGGGTTTTACAGGTGGAAGCACCAGAGGTCAGCTTGGAGGATTTGAGCAAAGTACGCTCGTAGAATTGGAGGATAGTAGTTATTCAGTAGCTCCTTTCGGCCCCTTTGCGAATGGAGGTAATGGTGTGCCCTTTAATGAGCTGGAGCTTTATTTAATGGGGATGGCTCCTTTGAGTTCGGTTGCTCCTTTTGATCTTTTTAGTGATATAACAGCGTGGTCAGGTACAGAAATAGCTTATGAATTTACAGCTAATTCAAGAACGACCTATGATAATGCGGCCATTGAAAATTTATTGGGAACTAGATCACCAAGTTTTGAGGATTCGCAAAAAGAATTTAAACTTTTAGTTGTCGTATTGACCGATGAGGCATTGACTACTGAGGAGTGGAATACCATAGACGCTACTGCTGAATGGTTTTCATATCCAGGTGCAGATGATTATAGCTCTTATAACTTTTGGGAGGCAACGAATGGCGTAGGATCTATCGTCATTGGAGAATAATTCAATGGGTCAATTGTTCGCCTTGCAATTTTGGTAGTAAACCTTGGTATGTGCTATATTTGTTGTTTAGAGTGGTTCATTTAATTTCCCTTAGCGGAAATGGACCTGATTCAACCAATCAAAGATTTAAATAACTATAATGAAGCATCTTTTTTTCTCCTCACTTTTATGTGCATTTGTGTTCTTCAGTGCTTGTAAAGATGATACTCCGGGATCTTTTGGTATCTCCGTACAGATTAGTCCAGATAGTTCAGGAACGGTAATATTCAATGAAGGGCCTCATATAGAAGGTACTGAGATCATATTGACTGCGGTAGCTAATAAAAATTATGAATTTTTTGCTTGGAATCATTTGATAGACGGGGATACCATAAACCCTTTGCCGGTTGTCATGAACTCTAGTTTAACTACTGTAGCTGTTTTTTTGTTTATTGATAATGACAAAGATGGCGTAGGAGATGATGATGATGTTTGTTTGAATACTCCTTCAGGAGAAACAGTGGATGCACTGGGCTGTTCTACTTCTCAGTTAGATGGTGATAATGATGGTATTTCGGATGCGCTAGATCAATGTCCAGAAACGAGGTCAGGTGATGAGGTAGATGAAACAGGTTGTGGCGATACAGATGGAGATGGCGTATCAAATCTTATCGATATATGTCCTGAAACACCGGAGGCGGAGATCGGTAATGTAAATGATCTTGGTTGTCATATTTTTATAGGGTCTTATCGAGAAGGTGGGGTAGTATTTTATGTAGATGAAACCAATGAGCATGGATTGGTTGCAGATATTCAAAACTTAGGAGAGGTTGGGATTGTATGGGGTTGTTATGGTACGGAAGTCTATCATGCCGACGGAACAGCTATAGGAACCGGTGCTCAAAATACATTAGATATATTAGCCGAGTGTACTGAAGACAGTACGGCTGCTTATTATGCGGCAAATTCAGTCGCGCAAGGATATGATGATTGGTTCTTACCCTCTTATGATGAATTAGATAAAATGCATTGTCTCTCGGAGGTCATAGATTCTGTAGCTGCTTTGAACGGAGGAAAAGATTTTATTTTTGATGACCATTATGGTTACTGGAGTTCTACTCAATACGATGAAGAATATGCGTATTTTCAAGATTTTACAAGTGGAGGTAATTGTACTAATAGCCCAGAAAGTTATCCAAAAAGGTATCTTTATCTATCAGTAAGGACGGCTAGAGCTTTTTGATGAGATTAATTGTAAAGCTTGTGTTTCCGGTGCATGTACTGCTTTCACAGGTGAGGATCGCACTTGTGAAAGTTGTAATTGTTAAATGAATGTTAAATGATTTTTAAGTATTGTAAAGAGGTTTGAGTTAATTCTTTACTGATCGAATTAAGTCCATTGGGTCATCAAATACAACCCATGTGTGTTTTTTGTTTCAAATTATCAATTTACTAGTATGACTGATTCATACATGTATGAGTTAAGTTCGGTAAAGATCATTAATTACTAATTCTCTATTAAAAATTATCTTTTTAGCCAACTAACTAATTAAAAAATGAAACGTCTTTTTTCTTTTCTCATCCTCTTTTCATTGATCACATTGATGTTTTTTCAATCTTGTGGAGAGCGGTCTGTAGAAGAAGAAGTCATCATTAGATCCATAGGAGATCCTTATCAAGGAGGAATCATTGCCTATTTACTCAAATCCGATGACGCGGGCTACGAAGGCAGTCAACAACATGGATTGATTGTTGCCCTTGAGGATCAAGGAGGGATGGATGTAGTTTGGTGGAATGAAGTACTTGGTGATCTGGAAACGAAGGCTTTGGGAAATTTGATTGGTGATGGCCTCTCAAATACAGAACTCATAGTCAGTGTTCAGGGAGAGGGTGTTTATGCAGCCAAAATTTGTATGGATTATGAAATCGCTGAAAATGGAGTAGTATATGATGATTGGTTTTTGCCAAGTAAAGGGGAATTGGCTGAAATTTATGAAAACATTGATGAGTTGGGTGAATTTACAACCACTTATTGGTCCTCTACCGAAGCAGAGAGAAACGCGGGTGCTTGGCGTCAAAATCTATTCAATAGTGCGCAAAACGTATCAAAAAAATACGAACCTTTTTCAGTTAGACCCATTAGATCTTTTTAAAGGAGGGATCATTAGTCTATTTGCGCGCGACCTTGGTCGATAGAGGCAGATGCGTCAAGTGTATAGATGGCAAAAGTTCCTAACCAATGAGCCCCTGCATAATGGTCATTGATCAAATGATCTATAGAACTATTGAAGTGATTATTGGCAATTTTTGTCAGATGTGTATATTCTGGAAGTGTTTTGAAGATGCCATATAAGCACCAAGCGCGACTGAAGTTAAGTCCATCTAAATGAACTAATTTCCCATCGGTTCTATCTCCTACAAGGGCAGGAGCTAATTTAAAATCTGTTTTTATGATTGAGGGGAGAAAAGAGGAGAGCCATATCTTAAATTCACCTGGTCTATAGATCTTTCTCATGAGATTCGCTTCTTCGAAGCAGGGGGAAAGAAAATCAAACCCACCAGGTTCCCAAGTCAATGGACATCCCTGATCTTCAGCGTAAAATCTATTGGCAGTGGATTCAATGAGTTGGCTGAGATCTTCATGACCAAGCACTTTTGAATAATCGTAAGCCAAAGAGAGTCCATAAGCCGTATTAGCGTGCTCGCCTATACGAATGGGGTAAATGAGCTTGGGTAAGAAGTCGATATAAGAATTGACAATATGATCTGTGAGGGGTTGTAAATTAGCTTCTAATTGCCTTGCGAAAGGGGTCTCCCAAGTATGTAATTCTTCTGATAATTTAAGGACCCAAGCCCAACCATAGGTACGTTCAAAAGATTGATTACCGGCCTCATTAAAGTAGTTGACCTCAGTAATGATATTTTCAGCGGATAAATGGTCAATGAGTAAATTTTTGATTATTTCAGCATTTTCTAATTCAGGAAAGTTCTTCAACAAATAAACCAATGACCAATGACCATGAACAGAAGAATGCCAATCAAAGCAGCCATAAAATGCAGGATGCAATGCTTTGGGCTGTTTTATCTGTGAAGGATCACTTAATGTTTGATTTAGTTTATTGGGATACTGTGTTTCTAAGCAGGCCAGAGGGAGGAGGGAAAGGGCACCGGCTTGGGCTACGTTTAGGCTTGGGTACGCTATTGGTTTCAGATCTTCGGTTGGCATCTGGGTTTGATTGCAAGCACTCATAAGGATAAGAATGAAAATAATGATTCTAGACATATTTATTTTTTTCAAAAGGGCTTTTTTGATCTAATTAGGTATTTAAATTATTTTGAAAGTCATTTATTCTTGAAGAGGAAGAGATCTATCTAAGCTAGCGTATTCTTAATATGTTTGTATGTCGTCAAATAAAAGTGGACTTTTTCAGATATAAATTAAGCGAGTGTTGATACTAATTTAAATAAATATTTTGATTCTGTTTTTTTCGTTCAATTAAAGTTTGTTGTTTGATTCTTTTCCTA
>Ga0209199_1000360_pt1 | contig 67463 bp, 62 predicted proteins | sample COGITO_mtgs_1105_7_FD_184805 | JGI IMG/M metagenome (GOLD analysis project Ga0209199, IMG submission 184805) | Pelagic marine microbial communities from North Sea - COGITO_mtgs_110523 (SPAdes) (version 2) | ecosystem: Environmental > Aquatic > Marine > Epipelagic ... | reverse complement strand
CCGCGATATAGGTGGCAAATATACAACCTTTTTGTAATTCTAAAAGAAAAATTGAAAATATATCTTACTGTTCTATGCTATTTGCTTCGAAAGAAGACAGGGTGCGGTCTAAAATACTAATGTTGAACTGTATAGGATTACAACACACTTCACAATCCTCAATATAATTTTGCTTGGCCAGAGAAAAATCGATTAAAATAGAAACGTCTTCCCAACAATGGGGGCATTGATAGAAATGTTCTTCCATTATCCCAGAGTTTCAATAGATTCAGTGATTTGCTCCCAATCGGACATGAGTTGATCCAACTGATCTTTTTTGGCTTGGTAACTTTCAAAAAAACCAGGTTTCGCCACAGCTTGATCGTAATTGAGCTCCATTTCTATATCAATTTTTTTGATGTCTTTCTCCAAATTGGCAATCGATGCTTCCGCTTTACTCAATCGGTTATTAAGCGACTTGAGCTGCTTTTGATCTTCATAGGACTGTTTTGGAGCTGCTGTTTTTTGAGGTGTTTTTATTTGGGTGCGTTTTTCAACTTCCCGCAAGTTTTCAACTTGGCGTTGTTCTAGATAGAAATCGATATCACCTAAGTATTGTTTGAGTTTTTGATCTTTAAACTCATAGACTGTTGACGTTAATCCTTGTAAGAAATCTCTATCGTGAGAGACTAAAATAAGGGTGCCTTCAAATTGTTGAAGCGCCGTTTTTAGAACGTTTTTAGATTTTATATCCAAGTGATTGGTAGGCTCATCCATAATCAACACATTCAACGGTTGAAGCAATAATTTAGCCAATGCCAAACGGTTCCGTTCCCCTCCAGAAAGCACTCTCACATATTTTTCGGCAGCATCCCCTCTAAACAAAAAGGATCCTAAAATATCACGAACTTTAGATCTGTTGGTTTCATTGGCAGCATCAATCATGGTGTCTAAAACGGTTTTACTGCCATCTAAATACTCGGCTTGGTTTTGTGCAAAATAGCCAATTTGAACATTGTGTCCGAGTTTGATGTCACCTTTGGCCTCTAAATCGCCCACAATAATTTTGGCAAGTGTGGACTTTCCTTGTCCATTTTGTCCTACAAAGGCAATTTTACTCCCTCTATCCACCATAAGATCAATATGCTGAAGCACTTTTAAATCGCCATATTCTTTTGAAATTTGAGAGGCTTCGACAACCACCTTCCCAGGAATTGTAGACACCGGAAATTTTAGAGTCATCACACTGTTATCATCTTCATCGACAGCGATGCGTTCAATTTTATCTAATTTTTTAATGAGCGATTGCGCCATGGTGGCTTTGGACGCTTTGGCTCTAAATTTCTCAATCAATTTCTCAGTTTGTTCAATCTGCTTTTGCTGATTTTTCTGAGAGGCTAATTGCAAGGTTTTTTGCTCTTCTCGTAATACGAGGTATTTTGTATATGCTCGTGGATAATCGTATATTTTACCCAATACAATTTCAATGGTTCTATTGGTTACATTGTCCAAAAACATCTTATCATGCGATACAATCACGACCGCTCCAGAATAATTATTTAAAAACTGTTCTAACCATATAATCGACTCAATATCTAAGTGATTCGTAGGCTCATCTAACAGCAAAATATCATTGGTTTGAAGCAAGAGTTTAGCCAATTCAATACGCATCCGCCAGCCTCCTGAAAAGGTATCCGTAAGTTTATTAAAATCTTCGCGTTTAAATCCTAAACCGATGAGTATTTTTTCCGTCTCTCCTTGGTAGTTATACCCTCCTAGGATTTCGTATTGCTCCTGAACTTCGTTCAGTCCCACCATCAAATCGTGATAGCCTTGACTTTCATAATCGGTGCGTTCCGCCAATTGGGTGTTGATATCTTCGAGTTGTAACTCAAGTGCTTTAATCTCTACAAAGGCTTGGTAGGCTTCTTCAAGAATGGTTCGACCTAAAACAAAATCAATGTCTTGTTTTAAAAACCCGATCTTAAGATCTTTTTTTTCTTGTGCGACTTGACCTTCGGTGTATTCTAACTCGCCAGAAAGTAGTTTTAGGAGTGTTGATTTCCCAGCCCCATTTTTTCCAATTAACCCCACACGATCGCCACCACGGAGTCGAAAGGAAATATTTTCAAATAAATAATCGCCTTGAAATGATACGGATAACTTATGGATGTTTAACATTTAAAAATTGTAAAAGGGAATAATTATAAATAGTTTAGCTTTTCTTAACAAGTTGCAAAAATAGGGAATTATGATATTAAAAAAAGGAAATAAGCTGTATAGTATTTTGACAGGGAAATGTCCTAAATGTCATCATGAATTAATGTATGAAACTAAAAATGCCTACCAGCTTTCACAAACCTTAAAAATGCACGAACGTTGTGGGCATTGCCAAACAAAATACAAAATTGAACCTTCCTTTTTCTATGGTTCTATGTATGTCAGTTACGGAGTTGGCATTGGGTTTTCGATGGCAGCTTTCTTATTAACGTTCATCCTTTTTGAAAGTTCGCTGGTAGTGTCGTTTATTGCCATTGTGTGTACACTCATAGGATTTATGCCCATTATCATGCGACTTTCTCGAAATATTTGGATCAATCTTTTTATGAGTTACGATACTGAATTAGCCAAAAAAAAATAGCTACGCAAAGCGATTAATATCGATTTCGTCGGACAGTGGCATATCATTTTCTATGGAATTATAAAGGGCTTCTGCCATAGATGGCGCGACCAAAACACCTCGGGTACCCAAGCCGTTTAACACATACATACTTTTATGAATAGGGTGCTGCCCTACTAACGGACGTCGATCTACCACGGTTGGACGGATGCCTGCACGCTGGTCAACGACTTTAAATTCACAATCAATGAGACGTTCTAGTTTTTCTAAGAGTTCGGTTTTAGCTTCTTGGGTTGGAGCATTTGTTTTATCAGTCCATTCATAGGTAGACCCTACTAAATAGTGATCTTCTTCCATGGGAATGACAAATATGCTGGATTTCAAAATGGACTCCAACTTAAGGGTTGGTGCATGAATGGTAATCAGTTCGCCTTTAGTGCCTTCTAACGGTAAGTGCTTAAAATAAGGATTTTTATGAATTCCAAACCCTTCAGTGAATACAATATGCTGCGCCTTTATATCGCCATAACCAACGCCTTCAGTTCCTTCGGATAAAGCCTCATAATCAAATGTTTCTTCTTTAAACTGGTTTGAGTTGATCAGGAAATTGCGATATGCTTCTATAAGAGCTTGGGTGTCGATTCGTCCAGTGTAATTTACTGCTCCAAAACCAAAAGGGGCTTTGACAGATGGGTTTTTATTATCTACTAACTTAGGGTTTAAGAAATTAGTGAGTAAGGGTTTGTCACAAGCTAGAAACCAATTGTTTTGTTCTTTTACTGAATTAAACACCCGATGAATTGGAAGTACGTAGTCGAGTTTAAGCCCTAGAAGCTGCTCTAGTTCAGTATATTTAGGAATTGCTAACTCTAAGTGAATGGCGGCATTCCAAGTGGATGTAAAGCGTTTTAAAACAACGGGGTTGTACAATCCGCTGGCGACCACAGAGGCTTGTTGAGAACGGTTGCTGATCACAGTGAATGATTTATTATGAAGTCGTAATTGTTCGGCAAACATAATGCTTGCCAATCCAGACCCTACAATGATGTAATCATATTTCATTTGGCAAAGGTATTAAAATACAAAACGCTTATCGAATTGATAAGCGTTTTGTTATAGTGGTAAGATTGTGAATTAATAACTCCACATATCTTGTTCCTTATTTCTGATTTTTTCTTTGATTCGATCGGACTCTAAGAGTTGCATCAATGCATTTTTACTGATGTAATCTCTAATATCTCTATCTTGATATACATTAGCTTCTTTGTATATAGTAGCAGAAAAACGTCTTGAGTTGATCAAACGGTCGAAAGAAAAGGGTTTTGACATGTTTTTTTGATTAAAGGCATAGGCCTTACTAAGAACCTCTCTTGCCTCAGGGTAGAATACCCAAAACATAGGCGTATATTCTTTATCAGAATCTACTGCAGGTTCATTATTCATCGATGCAAAACTGTCTGTTTCAGAACCTTCTACTGCAACGTCTACTTCTACAACTTCTTCTTCAGGTTCGTCATCAAAGAAAGCTCCAAAACCACCATCATCGCCAGAATCATCTGCACTGCCTGAGTCGTCATTGGTTTGCTCAAATTTATCTTCCGCACTCAATGCAACAGGACCAATAGCAATAGGTCTGAATTTAAGTTCTGTAGCAATTCTATCGAAATACCAAACACCTTTAATGATGTATTTTCTTACATCGCTATATTCAAATTCCGCAGAATTAAAGTCTGTATCAGGCATGAATGAAGCCGCAACACTGTTCCATTTTCTTTGGTACTCATCTACCTTAAGGTTGTCTTCTAATTCTAAAAATTCCGTAGAGGACGGATCGTAATTGACCCACTCTTCTTCTGGAAACTCATAATCAAGTGACTCTAAATGTGCGCGCCATGAACCTGCAATATCAAAATGTTCTTTACCTTCAGTAATACCATCGGCATCAACTCCTGGTTTTAAAACTTTATAAACTTGAATGTTTTCAAATTCTTCTTCGGATATCTCTTCTGTAAAAGTATCGTTAAAATAGGCAGGAAACTCAAAAGACCTTACGCCATCAATTAGATAGTGAATTAATGGCTTTCTGTCTGGAGTAACCGAGTAAATATCGATCGGATACAAAAACGGAAAGTTGACACGTTCATTTAAGTCAATCACTTCCCAAGTTGTAAAAGAAAAGACAATATCTTCATCGCTCACTTTTGCATAATCCAAAGGCTTGGACTCTGCATCTTCTTCTAATCTAGAAACGGTTTCAAGACTATAAGATGATTTTGTATTTAAAAGGTTTGCTTGAGAAAACCCGATAGATAAATTCAAAAGTAATACTAATAAAAAAACAGACTTTCTCATGTTTAATTTAATTTATAGTTATTGAGGGACCCGATTCTTTTTGTCCGGCAGTAATCCCTGCATAATTAATTTTCTTAAAACTAACATCAAATCCTTTTGGTGCTTTTTTCAAGGCTGCCTTTGCTTTTGTACTTAGAGAATTCCCTGTACAATCAAATGCTTTTGGTCCAATTTTAACGGTAAATGATCTAACTCTAACTGTTGACTCTAGCCCGTAAGCTGGGTCGTAAATAGCACTCATAGATCCACTTACCATAGAGCTTCTTGACATGGAACCTCCTTCTTTACCATTAAATAAAATATTTGGTACGGGTGCTCTTCTTATTTGAAATGTTTCAGATGAATTAAATGTAGATTCATCCGGAAGTTCAGCTGTAATATTCAATATAAGTTCTTGGCCTTTCTGAGGTTTGATAGTGTATAAACCGTCACCTTTATTGGTAACTCCTGGGCCTGTAGCGTTTACTAAATTTGCTGCAACGCCTGGAACAGATACTTTTACCAAGTTATCAAAGTTTCTGAATAATGTGTTTCTTCCCATCACCTGTACAGAAGCAGAGTTCGGTTTCGAAATCACTTCGTAATTAGAAATTACAGGGATTTCAATTGGTTCACCATCTCCTTCTTCAAACGTGATTGTACCCACAATTTCTCTAGTACCTACAGATCCGGCGGGGAAATCAAGTACAATTTCACCTTCATCGTTTAAAGACGTTATTGGGTCGATCTCTGAATTGTTGATTGTAATTGCTGTTGGCTGAAGGTTTTCAGATTTTTTACCTAATACTATTTTACCAGAGAATTTAGATCCCGGAAAATAAGCAGCTTTATCAGAAACCACATAGGCATCAAAATTAGCAAGTGTGGCATTAATTTTATATTGACCACCAATCATTGCAGATAGTAGTTCTGCTTGAAAACCAAGAACATTGGCCTTCATAACTGTCAGCTTTGTGTTCGTCGCTACTTCAGGAAATCCAAAGTAGTTATACTCAATCCATGTTGTTTTGGCTCCTGATCTATTGATTACTTCAGACTCTGTATCAAATATGTCCGTGACATCATTGATTAGATTGACGTAATTTTCGTCACTTTTTCCAGTTTTGAGCGAATCTACAACCGCAACAAATTCCGTTTTAAATGCTTTAATTTGATCTAGAAACTCTTGACCTTCTGGTTTTAAAACGCCTTGACTTCCAATAAAGAATTTGTTATCGAAATAATCTGGCTTGTCCATTACCTCGTAATCATTAATTGGATCTTTTAACCCCTTTACTTCTTTTTGAGGTGGTGTCTGTTGAAGATTCGTAAGATAGGTTAGAAAATTGGTTGTAATTTCATGTACCTGATCTTTCGCTAGTTTTTTTTCTTTCCAGACTTTATCTTCTTTTTCAAAATTGCTGTCTATAGATGTTTCAAATGTAATAATACGTTCTTGTAAAGAAATATTATTTTCTGTTACTTGCTCTGAAATCATTCCAAAAGCACTTAATACTTCTTTTGACATGTTTAATGCTAGCATTGATATAAATACTAAGTACATCAAGTTAATCATTTTTTGCCTTGGACTTTCTTTTGCTCCTCCCATGGTTAATTAGTTTTTTAAATTATTAAATAAATTTTAGTTGTTAAAAAAACTAATTAATTTTTGTTCATTGCAGATAACATTCCACCATAGACTCCATTTAAAGAAGATAGGTTGGATGCTAAAGATTGCATTTGTTCTTTGAGTTTCGTTGCGTTCTCAATTGACTCTTGGTTGATATCAGCCTGACGACCTGCACTTTCTAGTTGTGCTTTATAAAGACTATTGATAGACTCCATTTGAGCAGCAGCTTTTGCCATTTCTTCACTGTATTTCTGAGAAGCACCTGCAGATCCACCCATTTCAGAAGCAGTTGAATTTAGGTTTCGGATGCTATCTCCTAAGCTTGAAACTAAAGCACCATCAATTTTAGCTTCTTTTAATAAGCTGTCTAATTTTTTAGTAAGGACGCCTTCTGGAGTTCCTTCTGTTTCTTTTTTAACTTTAGTAGTGGCTTTTCCCCCTGCTAATTCTGGATAGACTTTTGTCCAATCTAGTTCTTCATCTGGTGCATCAAATGCAGAAAGCGCGAAAATTAAGGCTTCGGTTACAAGACCTATTGTTAGTAACATACTTCCTGTTAAGGGTCCTAAATCTTTGTGAATAATTTTCATTAGAGCTCCAATAATTACTACCGCTGCTCCAAGTCCATAGGCCATATTCATTACTCTTTTGTTTATTTTAAATGCCATAATTGATGTTTTTTAATTTATTATTTAATGTTAATTGGTTATTTAATATTAATTAGTTGCTTGATTTGCTGTTATATCGGTACCCATATAATCCTGAACGGTTCTAAAACCTATATAACTTCTTTGAATTGTATCTACTTCATAATCTCTTGAACTTACTTGTAAGTAATAGGAAACATCTTTCCATGAACCTCCACGAACCACCTTACGATTGTAGCCTTCATCATTTACATTCGGATTGATAGAAGATGAAAATTCGTAGGACGTTGAATGGTATGATGACATCGTCCATTCGGCAACATTACCTGCCATGTTATATAAGTTGTAATCATTTGGCTCATAAGAGTCTGCCTCAACAGTGTACAACGCTTGGTCTGCTGCATAATTTCCTCTTAAAGGTTTGAAATTTGCCATAAAACATCCGCGATCGTTTTTAGCATAAGGACCTCCCCATGGAAACGTACCTCCTTCTAGGCCACCTCGAGCAGCATATTCCCACTCAGCCTCCGACGGCAATCGAAATGAATTTACAAATTGTTGTCCTTTTTCTTTTTTGTAAGTATTTTTCTTTAAAGTACGCCATTGACAAAATGCTTTGGCCTGTTCCCAGCTTATGCCAACCACAGGATATTCTCCATAAGCTTGATGCCAAAAATAGTCGTTGTGCATTGGTTCGTTATAGGAATATTCAAAGTCTCTGATCCACACAGTGGTGTCCGGGTACACTTTGACTGCTTCTTTTCTAATAACGTCGGAACGTGATAGGCTTCGGTCATTAGCTGCTTTTTGAATATCCATGTAAGAGTACTCAAATTCAAATTGACTCACATCCCAGGTACGTTGTCCATTATACGATTCTTCAAATGGCAGGTACATATTATCTAGAACTTCGGAATATAATTCGTCAGGATATTCATCTGTTTCAAAAATAAGATCTACGTCATTATTAATTTTACGTTGTTCATCTCCGTAGGTATCAAGCATGTATTTTTCGTAGGGAGTTAAATCTTCTTCTTCAGATGATAGGTAGGCAAATTCACCAATACCCTCATCGTCTGGAGTCTTACCTTCTAAGTCAGCCATTTCAGCAAGGTTAAATCTTATAATTGAATCTCTTACCCAAAACACAAACTGTCGGTATTCACTGTTGGTTATTTCAGTTTCATCCATGTAGAATGAACGAACAGATACTGTTTTGGTAGGTGCATCTTGAATTCCAGCAAGGTCATCATCAGATTTTCCCATTACAAAAGCGCCGCCAGGAATCAAACTCATTCCATAAGGCTTCTCTGGATGCCATTTTTTCCCCTTTACACCAACCAGTTCTCCTTTATCTTTTGAGCCACAACTGGTGATGAAAGCTAAAACTAATGATATCAATACAATTTTTTTCATAAGTAAATAAATTCAAGGAATAAACTCCTAAAAACTTCAAGCTGTAAACTTATCTATATATTTCTTAAAAAACAACTTTTTATCAGTTGAATACTATGTCAAAACAAATAAATAATTTCATACTTTAAAATCTAATTTTTTTGGTGTGCTTTATACCAACGCTCAGGGATCAATCCCTTCGTAGCACTAATATAGTCTTCATGTGTACAGGCTAATAACGGATGTTGTTTCGATTTAGTATCTGAATATTCTAAAAAAGGAATTTCTATCCACCATCTTCCTGTTTTTTTACTCTTAAAAAACACCAACTCTTCAGTCTCTACAAGCACCGTAAATTTCAGGTAACTAGTTAAATCGCTAAAATCATCGTCTTTAATTCTACAATTTACACCTTCAATAAAGTACCACACAACCTGAGCAACAAGCATCGCCGTTGCTTCGTCATTTTGTGAGGGATTGTACTCATAAATTCCAAAAGAAGTGACTTTGTTGCTAATTCCAGCATATCTTGAAATGGCACAAATTTCACGACCGTTAAAACCATTAGGAGAAAACTTTTGCTTGAGGCTCACTTCAGAAGACTTAACGGAATTAATATCTAAAGTCACAATATCAGCGTCTCTAAGTACAGGTTCTACCATGCTAATTGAGTGTGTAATTGCTCCTAATCGGTACGATTCAAAGTAAAGTTTTTCCATTAAATCAATCTCTTCTTGAGAATTAAAATACGTTTGAAACCCTAAGGTTGTATAATTAAATAGGTTATAAGGTTGCTCTAAAATGATTTTTCCAACGTAACTACTGTTATTGATTGGTTTACTGGAATCTCCTAAATCAAAGCTTTTATCAACATTAACAATATTGATCATTGAACTAATTTTGTCGTAAGCTCGGTAGTTGGCGTAAGTTAGATCTTGACTTCCACCAATAATAATTGGAATTATGTTTGCTTTAATTAGGCTAGACACTACTTGTATGAGAGCAAAATAGGTGTCTTCAACAGTTTCACCTCTTTGAATATCTCCCAAATCAGCAATGTCGTGTGACCAATTTCCAGGAAATAGTTTGTAAAATGCTTTTCGAACTTCGTTTAACTGAAATTCTTCGCCGATGTATTCGATGGAATTTCTGGATTCTAAAACCCCTACAATAGTCATTTTAACTCCTTCTAGACTTGGCTCAAATGTAGAACTGTGAATCCTTAGTTTTTTTCCTATAGTCTGATCATGCAGCAACTCTAATTGATCTACGAGTCGATCTGGAACAGGAGAAAGAAAACTATAATCCATTACTTTTTCTTTTTGGCACGTGTTTTTTTCTTGGGAGCATTTTTAGCTATAATCCCTTTTACTTCTTCTAAAGTAAGTTTTGTAGCATCCACGGTTTTTGGAAGTTCAATCTTCGTTTTCCCCTGGATAATATTATGCCGTCCCCAACGTGCTTTTTCAACGCGGATTCCATCTTCTTCCCAATCATGAATCAATTTATCTATTTCCTTTTGGATTTTATCTTTAATTAAAGTTTCAATATCATCATTTGAAAGATCGTCCCAATCATATTTTTTATTGACATTGATAAACATATTATTCCATTTGATAAACGGTCCAAATCGCCCTTTACCTTTTTGAACTGGCAAGCCATCGTACTCATAAATTGGAGCATCAGCAGCTTCTTTTTCTTTGATCAATTCAATTGCATCTTCCATTTCTACACGCATAGGATCTACGCCTTTAGGAAGCGATATAAATTTATCACCAAATTTTACATAAGGCCCAAAACGGCCATTATTCACAATAAGGTCTTCTCCTTTATATTCTCCTAAATCTTTTGGAAGTTTAAATAATTCCAACGCTTCATCAAAAGTAATGGCTGCTAGCTGAAAGTTGGGAGGCACACTTGCAAAGACTTGTTTTTCTTCTTCATCGGCTTTTCCTATCTGAACTATAGGTCCAAATTTACCTAAACGCACACTTAATTGGCGTCCCGATTTTGGGTCTGTACTAAAATACGTTCTCCAGATTCACGTTCTGCATTTTGACTAACGTCTTCAACTTTTGGGTGGAACTCTTTATAAAATGACTTCATCATTTTTGTCCAGTCCTCTTTTCCGCTGGCAATTAAATCAAAATCGGCTTCAACTTTGGCTGTAAAATTATAATCTAAAATGGCTTCAAAATGATTCACTAAAAAATCGGTGACGATCATTCCTATGTCTGTAGGCACTAGTTTTCCTTTATCAGAACCAAACTTTTCTGTTAATTTTTTCCCCGTTAATAACCCGTTAGATAAAGTCCATAAAGAATAGTTGCGTTCCGCTCCATCAACAGAGCCTTTTTCAACATATTTTCTGTTCTGAATTGTCGAAATTGTCGGTGCATATGTGGAAGGTCTTCCGATCCCTAACTCTTCTAATTTTTTTACTAAAGATGCTTCTGTATATCTGTATGGTGGTCTCGAAAAACGTTCGGTAGCCGTAATATAAGTATTCCCTAAGGCCTCATTCAGGGTCATTGCTGGCAACATACCTTCTTGTTCTAAATTCTCTTCATCCGTTCCTTCAAGATATACTTTTAGAAACCCATCAAATTTAATAACTTCCCCGTTAGCCGTAAATGTTTCGTTGTGATTTGGCGTGTTTATTTTGACGTTGGTACGTTCCAGTTGTGCATCGCTCATTTGAGATGCGATGGCGCGTTTCCATATTAGATCATACAAGCGTGCTTGATCTCTTTCGATATTCACCGAATGGGTTGAGAAATTGGTGGGACGAATTGCCTCATGCGCTTCTTGAGCTCCTTTTGATTTTCCTTTAAAATTTCGAGGCTTGCTGTAAGTATCTCCATACGAAGATGTGATTTCTTGAGCGGCAGTATTTCGCGCTTCTTGAGATAGATTTACACTATCAGTTCTCATGTATGTAATTAAACCCGCTTCATAAAGTCGCTGGGCCATATTCATTGTTTTACTTACCGAAAAATATAGTTTTCTAGCAGCCTCTTGTTGCAAGGTCGAGGTTGTAAATGGGGGCGCTGGAGATTTTTTTGCGGGCTTTTTCTCTAGGCTGGATACTGAAAAAGTAGCATCGCTATTTTTATCTAAAAATGCTTTTGCATCGGCTTCGCTGTTAAATGCCTTTGGTAGTTTTGCTTTAAACACCTGTCCTTTTGCAGTCGTAAATTCGGCATCAATTCTAAAAGTCGCTTCCGATTGGAATTTTTGTATTTCGCGTTCGCGCTCTACAATGAGTCGAACAGAAACCGACTGAACTCGCCCTGCTGAAAGGCCTCCCTTTACTTTTCGCCATAAAACAGGCGATAATTCGTATCCTACAATCCGATCCAAAACGCGTCGAGCCTGTTGGGCATCTACTAAGTTATAATCAATCCCGCGGGGATTTTTTACTGCATTTTCAATCGCAGTTTTTGTAATCTCATGAAAAACAATCCGTTTGGTTTTCGCTTTATCTAGTTTTAAGGTTTCTGCTAAATGCCACGCAATAGCCTCTCCTTCTCTATCTTCATCACTTGCTAGCCAGACAATATCCGCTTTTTTAGCTGCCGCTTTTAATTTGCTGACCACTGTTTTTTTGTCGCTTGAAACTTCGTATTTTGGTTTGAAATCGCCTTCAACATCTACACCCAATTCTTTGGAGGGTAAATCCGCAATGTGTCCAAAACTAGATTCAACTTTAAAGTCTTTACCTAGAAATTTTTCTATAGTTTTTGCCTTAGCAGGGGACTCAACAATCACTAAATTCTTAGCCATATCTTATTTTTAGAGAAGTACAAATGTAGAGGATTTTTTTTATTTCTTTATTTTATTTTTTTGACAAAGCTATAAACGACTGCAAACTACAGTCGTTTATAAGAGTTATTGGGTTGGATTTAAAAACTTATGAATCAATAGATTGAACTACTGATTCTGGGGCGTCAAATCCTATTACTTTTTTATAAATAATATATTGCGGCAGGTATAAAAAACAGCTCACAAACAAGGTTCCCAAGCCACAAGTGACTAAAGAAACTACATAAAACAAAATCATATTTAACATGAAAATTAGAAAGGTAATACCCCATTTTTTGTTTCCAATTGCAAATGCTATTTTAACAACTTCAAAGGTTGATAAATGAGAGTTATAAGCAAATACGGGAAGCATAAACACCAGAGGGATTATGGCATAAATCAAAGGAAAGAAGCAAAGCAAAGCAGCTAAAATGGCAATCCCTGTGTAGGCTAATAATAAGACTATCGCTTTACCTAATATTGGGCTCTTAAAAAAATAAAAGAAATCAGACATCACAAAGGGATTTCTATGATCCATTTCTTTTACAATTCTATAAAACCCTAAGTATAAAAGAGAGGATGCAATACTCACTACGAACATCAACAAATAAATCCAGATTAACGAAGCTCCATATTCTTCTATAAGAGCCTTACTATAATCCGTGGAGCCAAGCATTTGGTTTAAACCGCCATCTACTGCAAGTGTGAAATATGGTAAATAAAGACTGATTATAAATGGAAGCATGATGACAATCGAAAACAACTGAAGCAACAATCCCTGAACCCATACTTTTTTGAAGACGCCTAGCGATTCATTGAACAGATCTCCAAAATCTATAGATTTTGAGCTTTGAATTTTGTTTAATAACGTTTGGAATGCATACATACTATTAGATTTTTGAAAACTAGTGAACCCCAAATAAAGAGGATTGTTTTGTAAAATCAAAATAAAAAATGAAAACCATGACACTTTGTCATAAAAAATAAAATTATTGTATCTTTGCATTCTTATTGTCCCTCAGTGGATATTGAAAATGTTATGGAGAAAACAATTGATGAAACGGTTCAAGGCTCAAAATTAGCCATTACACCCAAACTAGAAAACACCAAAAAACTGTTCATAGAAAGTTACGGCTGTGCTATGAATTTTAGCGACAGTGAAATTGTAGCATCCATACTTTCAAAAGAAGGTTATAACACCACTCAAGTTCTGGAAGAAGCCGATCTTGTATTGGTTAACACCTGTTCTATTCGTGACAAAGCAGAGCAAACCGTTCGTAAACGACTCGAAAAATACAATGCCGTGAAACGCATCAACCCAAAAATGAAAGTAGGTGTTTTGGGCTGCATGGCGGAACGCCTTAAAAGTAAATTTTTAGAAGAAGAAAAAATTGTAGACCTTGTTGTAGGTCCTGATGCTTATAAAGATTTACCGAATCTTCTTTCTGAAGTTGAAGAGGGTCGAAACGCTGTAAATGTAATTCTATCTAAAGATGAAACTTATGGCGACATCTCTCCAGTAAGGCTTAATACAAATGGCGTCACCGCCCTTGTATCCATCACAAGAGGGTGTGATAATATGTGTACCTTTTGTGTGGTGCCATTTACAAGAGGGCGCGAACGCAGCAGAGAGCCCCAGAGTATTCTTGAAGAAGTTACTGATTTATGGAATAAAGGTTTTAAGGAGGTGACTCTTTTAGGACAAAATGTGGATAGTTATTTATGGTATGGTGGCGGACTTAAAAAAGATTTTACAAAGGCCACTGACATGCAAAAAGCAACATCTGTGGATTTTGCAGCACTCTTAGAACTCTGCGCAAAAGCACACTCTAAAATGCGTTTTCGATTTTCGACTTCCAATCCGCAAGACATGTCCTTAGATGTTATTAGAACGATGGCAAAACATCAAAATATTTGCAATCATGTGCATCTTCCCGTGCAAAGCGGAAGTAATCGCATTTTAAAGGAAATGAACCGCCAGCACACACGGGAAGAATATATTGAATTGATCAGCAACATTAAAGCCATCCTCCCAAATTGCACCATTTCTCAAGACATGATTTGTGGGTTTCCAACCGAAACGGAATCCGATCATGAAGACACTTTGAGTTTAATGAACGTTGTTAAATATAGTTTTGGGTATATGTATGCCTATTCCGAACGCCCAGGAACCATGGCTGAAAGAAAACTCGAGGACGACGTTCTTTTTGAAACTAAAAAAAGACGCCTGGCAGAAGTTGTTGAATTACAACGCGCTCATGGACTTTACAGAACAGAACAATTTCTAAATCAAACAGTAGAAGTGTTGATCGAAAAAGAATCTAAAAAATCTAATACGGAATGGTCTGGAAGAAGTGCACAAAACACGGTGGCAGTATTTCCAAAAGAAAACTATAAGATTGGAGATTTTGTAAACGTAAAAATAAACAGTTGCACAAGTGCCACCCTCATTGGAGAAGCCATTGGTTTGTCTGAAAATAATTAATTATGGAAACAGTTCAATCTATAAAACAACGATTTAGTATCATTGGAAATGATACAGGTTTGAATCGCGCCATTGAAAAAGCTATACAAGTGGCTCCGACAGACATTTCGGTTTTAGTCACTGGGGAAAGTGGTGTTGGAAAAGAAAGTATTCCTAAAATTATCCATCAACTTTCACATCGAAAACATGGAAAATATATTGCCGTGAATTGTGGCGCCATTCCAGAAGGGACCATTGATAGCGAACTTTTTGGACATGAAAAAGGCGCTTTTACAGGGGCCACTCAAAGCCGTTCAGGCTATTTTGAAGTTGCTAATGGAGGTACTATCTTTTTGGATGAAGTCGGAGAGCTCCCTCTCACCACTCAAGTTCGATTGTTACGTGTTTTAGAAAATGGCGAATTTATAAAGGTAGGATCAAGTGCCGTTTTAAAAACAGATGTTAGAATTGTGGCAGCCACCAACGTAAATATGTTTGAGGCCATTGAAAAAGAAAAATTTCGCGAAGACCTCTATTACAGACTGAGTACTGTTGAAATTTTACTGCCTTCACTTCGAGATCGAAAAGATGATATTCATTTATTGTTTAGAAAGTTCGCTAGTGATTTTGCCCTAAAATATAAAATGCCTACCATCCGACTCGATGACAAAGCTATTGAAGCGCTTATAAATTATAGATGGAGTGGAAACGTAAGGCAGCTCAGAAATGTTGCGGAACAAATTTCCGTTTTAGAATCTTCCAGAATGATTGATGTGCTGACGTTAAAAACATATTTACCAAATATGGGAGGTAATTTTCCAACCGTACAAGGAAAAGATAAAAGTGATTTTAGTACCGAAAGAGAAATTTTATATAAAGTTTTATTTGACATGAAAAGCGATTTGAATGATCTCAAAAAGCTAACCATGGAGCTGATGAAAAATGAAAATCATAGTGATGTACAGAAAAAAAACGAAAGCTTAATTCAAAAAATATATAATAAGGACGAAACTTTAGAACACAAAAAAGAATCAGAGTTTTTAGCCCTTCCTGCCAAGCCGCAAGAAGAAAATACAGTTGAAATTGTAAAGGATAATGAGGAAAAATATACCTATATTGATGCGATTGAAGAGGAAGAAGAAACCCTGTCTCTACACGATAAAGAATTAGAACTTATTAAAAAATCTCTTGAACGTCACAAAGGAAAGCGTAAATTAGCAGCGGATGAATTGGGAATTAGCGAACGTACTTTATATCGAAAAATAAAACAATATGACCTTTAACGTTTTAAAATACTGCTTAGCAATCAGTGCTTTCACCCTTGTTTTAGGCTGTGGCGCTTACTCCTTTACAGGCATTTCTTTAAGCTCTGACACAAAGACCTTTCAGGTAAATTACTTTCAAAATACTGCCGCATTGATTGAGCCGGGTATTGAACGTGATTTTACCATAGCACTCCAAGATTTGATTTTAAATCAGACCAATTTAATCCTTGTTAACTCAAATGGAGACATCGTTTATGAAGGAGAAATTGTTGAATACAGAATTTCACCAACAACGGCAACCTCAAGCAATACAGCTGCTCAAAACAGATTAACCATTAGTGTTAATGTCATTTTTACAAACAAAAATGATGAGGAAGCAGATTTTGAAAAACGCTTTACATTTTTTCATGATTATGCAGGAAGCGCACAACTTGTAGGCTCCCAAAAAACAACGGCTATAGAAGAAATTTTTGAACGCATCACGCAAGATGTCATAAATGCTTCCTTAGCCAATTGGTAACTTTATGAACACATTAGAATTTACATATCTCTTACACCATCCTTCGGCTTTAGATAAAGACCAAGTGAGCCATGTATCAACTATTATTGAAGAATTTCCTTATTTTCAATCTGCCAGGGCTCTCTACTTAAAAGGATTAAAAAACCTAGGAAGTTTTAAGTACAATCAGGAACTCAAAACAACGGCAGCCCATACAACCGACCGAACAGTATTATTTGATTTTATTACTTCAGAAGTGTTTTTACAAAATGACATTTCGACTCACATCAAACAAAATTTTGATCAAATCAAAACGATTAAGGTTGAAGAATTTCAAGACATTTCTTTTCATACCTCATTGATCCTTGACAATTCTGAATCAAAATTAGAACTAGGGAAGCCTTTGCAATTTGATAGAACTGAAACCTTTTCATTTTCTGAATGGCTGAGTTTGACACAAAAAAAACCTATTGACCGAACCGTATCCTCTGAACCTGAAAAGGAATCAACCCGTTACAAAAAGTTTGCGCTTATTGATGCGTTTATTTCAAATAAACCCAAACTAAAACCTCTTGACAAACACTCCAAACTGATCAATATTGCCGAGGATTCTGTCTTTGAGTCAGAGGACTTAATGACCGAAACTTTAGCAAGAATCTACGTGGAGCAAAAAAACTATGATAATGCAATACAGTCTTACCGTATTTTAAGTTTGAAATATCCAGAAAAAAGTAGTTTATTTGCAGACCAAATTCAAGCAATAAAAGTCTTAAAAGAAAAAAATAATTTATAATGAGTACATTTTCTATATTTCTAGTCCTTATCGTCATAGTAGCTTTTCTACTTATCGTTGTTATCATGGTTCAAAACCCTAAAGGTGGAGGGTTATCTTCTTCATTTGGTGGTGGCGGAACACAACAAGTTGGTGGTGTTAAAAAAACATCCGACTTTTTGGACAAAAGTACATGGGCTCTCGCAACCTTATTGTTAGCCCTTATTTTATTATCTAACATCGCTATTGTAGGCCCTAACAACAGTCAAGAATCTAAAGCACTTGATTTAGAGGCGGCTACAACAACATCTCAACCAGCAGTTCCTTTTCAAGATACAACGACTGACGCGCCTTCAACGCCAGAAGCGACAGACTCTGAGTAATAAAAAGGCTTCAAAAAAATTACAAAATGTCAACGCCAACACGTTGACATTTTTTGTTTCTGAAAGTTTGTCAGTTTAGTAGGGTTGGCACACTTTTAGAAAGTAACAAACTAGAATTTAACAATACAAAAAAATAAAACATATGGCTTTAAACATCAAACCATTGGCAGACAGAGTTCTTGTTGAACCGTCTAAAGCTGAAACAAAAACAGCTTCTGGAATTATCATTCCAGATAATGCTAAAGAAAAACCTCAAAAAGGAACCGTAGTTGCAGTCGGTAAAGGAACAAAAGATGAGCCTACAACTGTAAAAGTTGGGGATGCAGTACTTTACGGTAAGTATGCTGGCACAGAGCTTAAACTTGAAGGAACTGATTATTTAATCATGCGAGAAAGTGACATTCTTGCAATTGTTTAATTTTAAAAATAAAAGAAATGGCTAAAGATATAAAGTTTGATATAGATGCACGTGACGGATTGAAACGTGGCGTAGATGCGTTAGCAAATGCAGTAAAAGTAACCTTAGGACCTAAAGGTCGTAACGTAATTATTAGTAAAAGTTTTGGAGCTCCACAAGTGACTAAAGATGGGGTCTCTGTTGCAAAAGAAGTTGAATTGGAAGACGCCCTTGAAAACATGGGCGCCCAAATGGTTAAAGAAGTCGCTTCTAAGACCAATGATTTAGCAGGTGACGGTACAACAACCGCAACTGTTTTAGCGCAAGCAATTGTGAAAGAAGGTTTAAAAAATGTCGCTGCTGGTGCAAATCCAATGGATTTGAAACGTGGAATTGATAAAGCAGTGACATCGATCATCACTGATTTAGAAAAACAAGCTAAAAAAGTAGGGAACTCCTCTGAAAAAATTCAACAAATTGCATCTGTTTCTGCTAATAACGACAATACTATAGGAGAACTTATTGCCTTAGCATTTGGAAAAGTTGGGAAAGAAGGCGTCATCACTGTAGAGGAAGCAAAAGGAATGGATACTTACGTAGATGTCGTAGAAGGAATGCAGTTTGACAGAGGGTATTTAAGTCCTTATTTTGTGACCGATGCCGACAAAATGATTGCTGATTTAGAAAATCCTTACATTTTATTGTTTGATAAAAAGATTTCAAACCTTCAGGAAGTGCTTCCAATTTTAGAACCAGTAGCACAGTCTGGACGTCCCCTTTTAATTATTGCCGAAGATGTTGATGGTCAAGCCTTAGCTACTTTAGTGGTAAACAAATTAAGAGGAGGACTTAAAATCGCTGCAGTGAAAGCTCCAGGATTTGGAGACCGTCGCAAAGCAATGCTTGAAGATATCGCGATCCTTACAGGAGGTACCGTGATTTCAGAAGAACGCGGGTTTTCTTTAGAAAATGCAGACTTAAGTATGTTGGGAACGGCTGAAACTGTAACTATTGACAAGGACAACACAACCATTGTTAATGGATCTGGAAACGCTGATGACATCAAAACACGTGTGAATCAAATCAAAGCACAGATAGAAACAACGACTAGCGATTATGACAAAGAAAAATTACAAGAACGCTTAGCTAAGTTAGCTGGTGGTGTCGCAGTCCTTTATGTAGGCGCTGCTAGTGAAGTTGAAATGAAAGAAAAGAAAGACCGTGTAGATGATGCACTTCATGCAACGAGAGCTGCTGTTGAAGAAGGTATTGTTGCCGGTGGCGGTGTAGCACTTGTAAGAGCTCAAAAAACACTCGAAAAACTAACAGCAGCCAATTTGGATGAGGTTACCGGAATTCAAATTGTGTCTAAAGCGATTGAAGCTCCTTTACGTACCATTGTAGAAAACGCTGGTGGCGAAGGAAGTGTGGTGATCAATAAAGTTCTAGAAGGTAAAGGCGATTTTGGATACGACGCCAAAAACGATGTCTATGTAGATATGCTTAAAGCTGGAATTATTGATCCAAAAAAAGTAACACGTGTAGCTTTGGAAAATGCCGCTTCAGTAGCAGGCATGATCCTTACAACAGAATGTGCTTTAATTGATATTAAAGAAGATGCTCCTGCAATGCCTCCAATGGGTGGCGGGATGCCAGGGATGATGTAAATCACCTAAATACAACAAGAATAAAAAAGCTCCTGAAAATGTATTCAGGAGCTTTTTTGGTTTAATATTTTGGAACTACTAAGCATAACTTGCAATTATAAACTTAATGAAAACTATTTATGCTCCTCAACAACTTCGTCTTCTCTGTACTTACAACACGGATGGACACTATTATAAGCTTCATCAGTTGCTTTGAGTTCTTTGGTGTCATGACCAACACTTGCAATATTTTTTTGGATGCTAGTAAGATCGGTTTTATTTTCATCAAAAATAAGTCTTAACTCATGTGTGTCCACGCTCCAAACAGCAGACTTCACCCCTTTCGTTTTAAGGCTCGCTTTTTCAATACGGTTTTTACACATCATACAGACGCCGTCCACTTCAAAGGACGCTTTCGCATTTTTATTTTGAGCAAAACTCATGGTACTCATGCACAGCATTGTGAGTGATAAGAAAATTGTTTTCATAGTGTTTGTATTTATATTTATTAATTTAATTTATAGCGTAAGCCGGTATAATAGGTGCTCCCAAATATAGGGCCATATACAAATGTAGTATCAAAATTTGAACCAAATGGGTTTTCTGAACTTAGAATTGGATTTTTTTGAGTAGCATTGGTGATGTTTTCTGCTCCAACATAGAGTTCAAAGGAGTCCGAAAACACTTTGGTGATTTGTGCATTTAAGGTAGAAATAGTTGGAGAATAAGTCGGCAACTGATACGCTTCTGGACTGGAAGCTGTCGATGAAAAACGCTGTTTTCCAAACCAATTAAATGTGGTGTCAAATTTCCACACCCCACCTTTATCGGTTTTAGACGTTTCAAAAGATAGATTGGCAAACACACGCTGTTGAGAGGTCAACGGTTTTTTGAGTTTTCCGGATTTGTATTGAGTTTTAACATCATAAAACTTGTAAGCTGTTTTCAAATCCAAACGCTCCAAAATATTCAAACTAAACTCCGCTTGAAAACTGTTGGCAAAACTAGAGCCTTCTAAGTTATAGAAGTTGACTTCATACGGATTTTCATAATCGACAACCACTTGATTTTGAAAATCAGTTCGATAAAAATCTAAGGTAAGATCTGCTTTTCGATCAAATAACTTGAACCCCTGTAAAAAAGACACACCATAATTCCATGCAATCTCAGGTTCTAAACCGTAAATGTTTCCGCCTGTACTTTGGATGTTAATCGCTCTGGAGGTTGCAAACAATTTTTGATTTTCAGCAAAAATATTGGCAGCACGTTTTCCGCGCCCAAAAGACACTCTTAAAGCTGATTTCTCCCAAGGGGTGTAGCGCGCATGCAATCTCGGAGTGATAAACGTTCCTAATAAATTATGGTGATCCATACGGATACCTGCCGTTAAATTAAGTGCTTCTAAATTGTCGAAACTATATTCGAAAAAACCACCAATAGAACGTTCATTTCTGTCATATAAGTCCGAATTGACCGTCTCACTATAATCATCATAAGTTGCATTCAAACCTGTCTTTATTTTGTGCCTTGAGTCACTAATAATAGAATTGTAAACTAGATTAGAATACACACTTTTATGATGTATGTCGTATTGATTTAATCCAAAATAAGACATTTGTTCGTGATCGCTGTATGACAGTTGCAGTCCTAAACTTTGATACGGAATCTCGGGATTGACATAGCCGAATTTACCAGAAACCTCAAAGCGTTTGGTTGTGATTTCACTTCCCCAAACAGTGTTTGAAAGTTGATCTGTTTCAGGGTCAAAATCAAGCTGACCCGCTTGCTTTTCATCTGTTAAATAGCGTACGTTCAAAAAGCTAATCAACCCTTTTTGAAGGTTAGAATATTGCCAACGGTTCATAATGTTTAGCTGTCTAGACAGAGGCATGTCTAAAAATGAATCGTTATTTCTGTCAAATTTTTGCGATCTGTTGTTGGCATGAACATACAATCCAGTGCTCCACTTCTCAGAAAGGGTGGTATTAAAATGAGTGTTGAGTTCTGTCCGACCATTCAACGATCCATAGGCATTGACAAAAATCCTACTATCCGTGGTGGGTTTTACCAACTCCGCATTGATTTGTCCAGCGATGCTTTCAAAACCATTGACAACACTTCCAGCCCCTTTAGTGATTTGAATGCTCTCTACCCAAGTCCCAGGGATAAAACTCAATCCATAGGCTTGCGACGCTCCACGAATCGATGGTATGTTTTCTGTGGTAATTAAAATATAAGGACTTGTCAAACCAAGCATTTTTATTTGCTTCGTTCCCGAAATGGCGTCCGTAAAATTGACATCAATAGAGGGGTTGGTTTCAAAACTTTCGGACAAATTACAACAGGCTGCTTTCAAAAGTTCTTTACTACTTATTGTAGAAATATTTTGAGAAGACAGATAAGAAGTTGCTGTAGCTTTTTTACGTACAGAAACGGTGACTTCTCCTAGGTCATCAGTAGCTTCTAGTAAGTGATGAATCATTTTTGAACTGTTTACAGTGAGGGTGTCTGTTTTGAATCCAACATAACTAATCACTAGTTTTTGGTAGGAGGGTTCGTAAGGCAACTTAAAAGTTCCGTCCTCTGAAGTGATGGTACCTATAGATGTATTGAGCCAAAACACATTGGCGCCAAGTAAGGGAATGTGTTGATTTTGGGTATTTAATTCCATAACCATTCCTTTAATTTCACTTTGTGAAAAAATAAAAAATGGAAATAATAAGATAAAATATAATGTAGATTTCATTGTGATTTGATTTAAAATTAATACTATAAAGAGGGTGTAACAAAATTCATATAATGCTATGAAATGTCTTTCTTTAGTACTAAATCAAATCAGGAAGACTTGGTGTTCAATTTGAAAACTCAACTCCCGATCGGGTGGAGAATAATTGGAATGATACTCTTCTGATGAAGAAGTGAAACGAACCGTTTCATTGCTCAATTGTATTGGCGATACAAAAACCTTTTTTACAAGAATTTCTTTTGTGAACGAAACAATTTTCAATTGTTTTAAACCATCGACAGAAACAACCTTGTTATTGCAGCAACTTTTTTCAGTAAACTGAAACTCCGAGCTAGAGTTTAAAGCGACGGTACAACACGATTTCACGTTCGAAAAAACAGCAACATCTACAATATTAGATCCACAAAAATGGGTTTCTATTTTAAACGAAAAGGTTGACAAAAGAACCAAAAGTGCTAATGTCATTGAAAAAACTTTATGTGTCGAGGATTCTTGCATCGGTCAAATTTAATAAAACTCTGTCTATTTACAACATTGGTTTCCAAAAAATTAACAAAAAACAACACCTCTTTTAAACGACTTATATCAGATAATTGGTATTTTTGCAAAAATTATTTCTCATGACTTTTGATGTTTTAAAACCTAAAATAACTGCCATAATTTCAAGTTCCAGCTCAACAGATCACAGCTTACAATTGATCTGTGAATTATTAAAAGCTGAAATACACCATTACGATTGGGTAGGGTTTTATTTCAAAAACGGAGATAAAAAAGAGTTGAAACTTGGTCCCTATTCAGGAACACCAACAGACCATACAATTATCCCGTTTGGAAAAGGGATTTGTGGACAAGTCGCCGTTAGCAATCAAAATTTTGTAGTTCCCGACGTGAAATCTCAGGATAATTATATTGCTTGTAGTCTAACCGTAAAATCTGAAATTGTCATTCCTTTGTTTGTTGATGGCAAAAACATTGGACAAATTGATATTGACTCAAATACAACTGACCCATTCACAGATGCCGATGAACGTTTCTTAGAATTTGTATGTCAATCGGTTGCTACACTTATGTAGTTGTTGACAACTCTAAATATTAATTAAAAAAAAATCGTTTTTTTGAGGAAATTCAACTCCATTTTTCTATGATAATTGCCTACTTTTGTTTTTTAATTTTTAGACTTCATAATGAGCCAAAGCAAAACAATCAAATCCGCCTTAATATCAGTGTTTAGCAAAGAGGGGCTTGCACCTATTGTTGAAAAACTTAACGCACAAGGCGTTACTATATACTCCACTGGAGGTACTCAAAAATTCATCAACGACTTAGGAATTAAGGTCGTACCCGCAGAAGAGATCACAGACTATCCTTCAATCCTTGGAGGCCGTGTAAAGACCTTACATCCAAAAATATTTGGTGGGATTTTAAATCGTCAAGACAATGCACAAGATGTAGAAGAAATGAATTCGTTTTCAATTCCTCAAATCGATGCTGTGATTGTGGATTTGTATCCATTTGAAAAAACGGTAGTATCAGGAGCTAGCAATGAAGATATTATTGAAAAAATTGATATCGGGGGGATTTCATTAATTCGTGCTGCTGCAAAAAATTATAAGGACGTGATTTGTGTTTCGTCTGTAGATGATTATGCTGAATTCTTAGCCCTCATATCTGAAGAAGAGGGAAGCATTTCAATTGAAGACCGCAAACGCTTTGCAACCAAATCCTTCAATGTATCATCGCATTATGACAGTGCTATTTTTAATTATTTTAATAGTGAAAAAGAAGAGGTGGTTTTAAAAATTAGTGAAACCAAAGGCAAGCAGCTGCGTTACGGAGAAAACCCACATCAAAAAGGCTATTTCTTTGGAGATTTTGAAGCTATGTTTACCAAGCTTCATGGAAAAGAACTGAGCTATAATAATCTTTTAGATGTAGATGCGGCTGTGAATCTTATGAATGAATTTCATGATGAAGCCCCTACGTTTGCCATCTTAAAACATAACAACGCCTGTGGAGTTGCACAACGTGAGACCTTACACCAAGCGTATGTAGATGCATTGGCAGGTGATCCTGTATCTGCTTTTGGAGGCGTCTTAATTTCTAACTGTGAGATTGACTTGGCGACAGCTGAGGAAATTCACAACCTATTTTGTGAAGTTGTGATTGCACCTTCTTTTAGTTCAGATGCAGAAGCGCTTTTAAAAGGAAAGAAAAATAGAATTTTATTGATTCAAAACACGGTTACTTTACCCAAAACCGGGGTAAGAAGCTGTTTAAACGGCGTATTAGTTCAGGAGAAAAACATGATTACCGATGAACGTAAGATATTAGAAAACGCAACCACAGCGACACCTATTGAATCTGAGATTGAAGATTTATTATTTGCCTCTAAAATATGCAAACACACCAAATCAAATACCATCGTTATAGCCAAAAATAAACAATTATTTGCAAGTGGCACGGGACAAACAAGTCGCGTCGATGCCTTAAATCAAGCGATCCATAAAGCAAATTCATTTGAGTTTAAATTGAATGGTGCCGTAATGGCAAGTGATGCATTTTTCCCATTTCCTGATTGTGTGGAAATTGCAAAAAATGCAGGAATTACAGCCGTCATTCAACCTGGTGGCTCCATTAAAGATCAGTTAAGTATTGATTATTGTAATGCCAACAATGTGGCGATGGTGTTTACAAAAACACGCCATTTTAAACACTAAATTATTTAAGTAAAAGCTATTTTCAAACTCAAGTTTATTTTAGTACATTTACAAAGCAGCAAAATACTTTAATACTTTTGACAAATTTTTTATAGCATATGGGATTTTTTGACTTCTTAACAGAAGAAATAGCCATCGATTTAGGCACCGCCAACACCTTAATAATTCACAATGACAAAGTTGTTATTGACAGCCCATCTATTGTTGCTAGAGATCGTATCTCTGGGAAAATTATAGCTGTAGGAAAAGAAGCGAACTTGATGCAAGGAAAAACACATGAAAACATCAAAACAATTCGCCCCTTAAAAGATGGTGTTATTGCAGATTTTGATGCGTCTGAACAAATGATAAGTTTGTTTATCAAAAGTATTCCAGCACTAAAAAATAAATTATTTACACCCTCTTTAAGAATGGTGATTTGTATTCCTTCGGGAATAACGGAAGTAGAAATGCGTGCGGTAAAAGAATCCGCTGAACGCGTCAATGGCAAAGAAGTATATCTAATTCACGAACCGATGGCAGCAGCCATTGGAATTGGAGTTGATATTATGCAACCAAAAGGAAATATGATTGTTGATATTGGTGGTGGAACTACCGAAATTGCTGTGATTGCTTTAGGTGGTATTGTGTGTGACAAATCGGTAAAAGTTGCTGGAGATGTTTTCACGAATGACATCATTTATTATATGCGCACCCAGCACAATTTGTATGTTGGAGATCGTACTGCAGAAAAAATAAAAATACAGATTGGTGCGGCAACTGAAGATTTAGAAATCCCACCAGATGAAATGAATGTCCAAGGACGAGATTTATTGACAGGAAAACCAAAACAGGTTCAAATTACGCATAGAGAAATTTCAAAAGCACTGGACAAATCAATTCTTAGAATTGAAGATTCAGTTATGGAAACACTCTCACAAACACCTCCAGAACTCGCGGCTGATATTTATAATACAGGTATTTACCTTGCTGGGGGAGGCTCCATGTTAAGGGGCTTAGACAAGCGATTGTCTCAAAAAACAGACTTACCTGTTTATATTGCCGAAGACCCATTACGCGCCGTTGTTAGAGGAACTGGAATCGTTCTGAAAAATCTTGCAAAATATAAAAGCGTCTTACTAAAATAGATCTTAAGTAATGCAACAACTTTTTAATTTCTTCATTAAAAACAAAACATTTGTCTTGTTTTTGTTGTTGTTTTCTTATGCCCTTTCGCTTACCATCCAATCTCATGAGTATCATCGCAGTAAATTTATTAATTCTTCCAATCAAATAACAGGTAGTGTCTACGGTACATTTCATGGCATCACTCAATATTTCAATTTAAAGCAAGAGAACCAATTACTTTTAGAGGAAAATAGCATCTTAAAAATGATGGTTTTTAGTCATGAAGATTTAGACCCCTTCGATTCTCTTTTAGAATTCAAATACGACTTGCACCCAAGTCTAGTTTATAAAAATAGTTATGCACTTCCTAATAATTATTTAACTCTTAACAAAGGCCGAAACGACAGTATAAAAGAAGATTTTGGTGTAATTACCTCCAAAGGTATTGTAGGAATCATTGATGCAACTTCAAAAAATTATTCTAGAGTCTTGTCTATTTTAAACACAAACAGTCGGATCAATGTAAAATTAAAAAAAACTAATTATTTTGGGATCTTAAGTTGGGATGGTAAATCCCCAGAAATCACACAATTAAAAGACGTTCAAGACCTCGTGAAACTATCTATTGGTGACACAATAGTTACCAGTGGATACTCCTCAACTTTTCCCTCTAATATTCCCGTCGGAAGCATTGATTCTTACCGACTCAATGACACAGAAGACCTCTATATTATAGATGTTAAATTGTTTAATGATATGAGAAATCTGGAGCATGTTTACATTATTGAAAATACAGATCTTAACGAGCTAAGAGCCTTAAACCTTTCCGATGAATAACAATGTATTAATTACTGTTTTAAGTTTCATAGGGCTGATTTTACTTCAAGTTATTATTTGTAGTAACATCAACTTTTTAGGAGACCTAAATCCTTATGTGTATGTTATTTTTATATTGCTATACCCTGTCACAAACAATCGATTAGTCTTTATTTTTCTAAGTTTTTTGTTAGGATTATCAATCGATATATTTTTAGACTCTGGTGGAATCCATGCAGCTGCATGTGTCGCAATTGCATACATCCGACCGCTGTTTTTGAAATTTTCGTTTGGGGCTGCTTATGATTATCAAGCAATAAAATTTAGCAATACTGACTTTATACAACGATTGATTTACTTTTTAATGCTCATCATAATTCATCATTTCATTTTGTTTTCCCTTGTTCTGTTTGATGAAAATAAAATAGCACTGATCATAGAACAAGCCTTGTATTCGAGCATCTTTACGCTTATCATTTGTTTACTTCTTTCATCATTATTTAGCAAAAAAGAGGCATGAGAAAAGTACTGCTTTTTGGATTGGTCATTCTAACAGGGATTAGCTTTGTTGGCCGTTTGTTTTATTTGCAAATTTACAACGCTGATGCTTTCGATATGGATAATGACAACGCCATTCGCAAAGTGTTTCATTATCCAAAACGTGGCTATATCTACGACCGAAATGACAGCCTTTTGGTAGCCAATCAACCGAGTTACGATGTCATGGTAATTCCTAGAGAAGTCGAGGCTTTAGACACCCTTATGTTTTGTGAGCTTTTAAAAATTGATAAACACAATTTTCTTAAATCTTACAACCGTGCCAAGCGCTATTCACCGCGACTACCGTCGGTTTTCTTAGCCCATCTATCCAAAGAAAACTATGCCTTTCTCTCTGAAAAGCTAAGAAAATTTAAAGGATTTTATATTCAGAAAAGATCGGTGAGAGATTACCAAACCTCCATTGGCGCCAATGTATTAGGATACATCGCTGAAGCAAATACTAAAGAAATTGCTAAAGATTCCTACTACCGTCTTGGAGATTTGATTGGAAAACAAGGCGTTGAAATCTCTTATGAAAAAACGCTCAGAGGAGTCAAAGGGGTGAAATACATCCAGAAAGATATTTACAATAGAGACATTGGCGCCTATAAGGAGGAGGCGTTTGACACCCTACCTCTGCCCGGCAAAGACATAAAAATTACCATTGATTCTGAACTTCAGGCCTATGGGGAAATGCTAATGCAAAACAAAATTGGAGGAATTGTTGCCATTGAGCCAAGTACGGGTGAAATCTTAAGTCTTGTCTCCGCTCCATCTTACAACCCAAACCTATTAGTAGGGCGGCAACGCTCCAAAAACTACACTAAACTATATTTAGACTCCATTCATAGGCCCTTAATAGATAAAGGGCTCACAAGAATGCATGTCCCTGGATCTCCTTTTAAGTTATTAGTCGCACTATCCGCTTTACAAGAAAATGCTATCACTCCAAAAACAAACATTATTTGCTCGGGAAGATACATATATGGAAAAAAAAAACGTGTAATGCAGTGCCATTGTGGTGGTGGATTTAGAAACCTAGATTCTGGAATTAGCTATTCTTGTAACTCCTATTTTGCGATGGCCTTCAGGACGACTATTGAAAAATACAGTGATGCTTCCGAGTCAATGAACATCTGGAGTAATCATATAAAAAGTTTTGGTTTAGGTAATTTTTTGGGGAATGATTTATCGGTAGGAAAAAAAGGGAACATCCCTAACGGAAACTATTATGACAAATGGTATCCCGATTTTCAATGGGGGGCCACCACCATTATTTCTAATGCAATTGGTCAAGGAGAAATTTTAGTGACGCCCATTCAATTGGCAAACATGACCGCAGCAATTGCAAATAAAGGTTATTATTACACACCTCATATCATAAAATCTATTGAAGGTCAGGCTATGGATCCTAACTTCACAACCCCTAAAAAAACATCCATTAAGCCTGAATATTTTGATGCTATTATTAAAGGAATGCATAATGTATATAACAAAGGAACTGCTAGTTTTCTAAAAGTTCCAGGCATAGAAATTTGCGGTAAAACAGGCACCGCCGAAAATTTTACCAAAATTGACGGCGTGCGACAACAACTCACAGACCATTCCATATTTGTAGCTTTTGCACCAAAAGAAGATCCTAAAATTGCGATTGCCATTCTGGTTGAAAACGGATATTACGGTTCGCGTTGGGCAGGACGTATAGCAAGTTTAATGATTGAAAAATACATAAAAGGAGATGTCACTTTAAAACGCATGGAGAAATTGGTCATTGAAAAAAGTTTGGAGGATGAATACTTAAAACCTTACAGTGGCAAGCCTTTTAAAATTAATGATAAATGAAACTGAACCGCACCAATAGTTTTCAATTAGATTGGGTGGCTGTACTAATTTTTACGGTACTGGTTGTTTTTGGGTATTTCAATATTTTATCTGCCTCTGCCGCTGGTGAGTTTACATCCTATTTTGACATTAGCAAACCCTATGGCAAACAGCTAATTTTTATTCTAAGTTCCATTGTTTTAATTATATTAATTTTATCGGTGGACGCTAAGTTTTATGAACGCTTTGCAAGTATCATTTACCTCGGTTCATTAATTTCTTTAGCAGGGCTTTTTATTTTCGGAAAGCAAATAAATGGAGCCATCTCATGGTATGATTTTGGGGGGATGACCTTACAGCCAAGTGAATTTGCCAAATTTGCTACAGCCTTGGCCCTAGCAAAGTATATTAGTGATTTACAAACCAACATAAAAGAGCGAAAAGACCAGATAAGAGCCGCCATTTTAGTAGGCATCCCAGCGGGCTTGATTCTGTTACAAAATGATGCGGGAAGCACCCTTGTCTTTGGGAGTTTGTTTTTTGTGTTTTACAGAGAGGGTATCCCTCAATATTACCTATTATTTGTAGTATTTGTAGCATTTTTAGGCATAGCCACTTTAAAATTTTCTGCGCTATCAGTGTGTATTACCATAGCAGTGATACTTCTCATATATCAAGTATTTTTTAAACGTAAAAAGAAAAAATTTAGAGGTGTATTGACCGTCTTAATTTGCAGTATTGGTCTGTGTTTTGGGGTGCAGTGGGCTTATAATAATGTCCTTCAAAACCACCAACAAGATCGTATTGGGCTTTGGCTTCGTTTGGAAAAAGATCCTGAAAAATTACAGGCCATGAAGCGCAATATTTCTTATAACCTCAATGAGTCTGAAAAAGCAATTCGATCAGGAGGCACGTTTGGAAAAGGCTTTATGGATGGCACACGTACCAAAGGTAAATTTGTGCCAGAACAACACACTGATTATATTTTTAGTACTGTTGGCGAAGAGTGGGGGTTTTTTGGAAGTAGTGCCGTTATTATTCTATTTGTATTGTTAATTCTACGAATCGTTTATCTTTCAGAACAGCAAAAATCACAGTTTAGCAGGGTCTATGGCTACAGTGTGGCCAGTATTCTGTTTGTCCACTTTCTGATTAACATCGGGATGGTTATGGGGCTCATTCCGACCATTGGAATTCCTTTACCCTTTTTTAGTTATGGAGGGTCTGGGCTTTGGGCCTTTACAATCTTGGTTTTTATCTTTTTAAAATTAGATTCCAACCGATTAAACGAATGGTAATTTACTTCTTTACAAGCTCTAATTTCTCAGCAAAATAATCACAAAAATCTTTCATAGTTGCGGTCATTTTCTCATCCTGAGTCGCACGTAAATAGGTGTCACTCATAGTCACTAAAGTTTGATGAAAAAATAATTTCATCTCATCCACAGGCATGTCTTTGGTCCACAAATCAATCCGAAGGGTTTCTTGTTTTTTTTGATCCCACACAGACAGCATCACGGCTTTGGCTTCTTCATTTGCAACCCCCCCATCTTGAGCCGTCCAAAATAATTTTTCTGGCACGCGATTTTCATCTAATTCTACGTTCATTTCTATCTTTGAAGTATGGGTATGTGCCATTATTTTTTTGGTTTAAATTTTGCGTTGTTAAAAATATCCGTTGCTTCCATCTGAAGCATTTGAAGTAAAGGAGTTTCATTATTTTCCATATAGGATTTTACAATTTGCCATCCCATGTATTGACCGAGACGCCCGGGCGACTCATTGTCCAATTCTAAATTAAAACGAGAAAAAGGTGCGGGTATAATAAACCGTGCAAGTAATTTCCGATCCGTTTCATATAACAATTCCTTTTCAATAAAGTATTGCCATATATAAAACTCATTCTCTTCAGCCCACTCATATTGAGCTGGAGAATAGCCTATTTTTTCATTGTTTTCTTTGAAAGGTATCAAAAGATCTTTCAAATACAATTGCTTTCCAAAGTAGATCATTTCTTCTAGAAAGGTAGACCGTTTGGGCTGGTAAATCAATTGCTCAGCATAAGCCGTTGCCAAGTCTGAAACAATTTGATTTTTATTCAAATTTTGTTTGATGTACTCATAAAAACTCGCATAAAACTCGTGATCGGTACCAAGATAGGTGTCTAATGCAATAAGCACAATAGAATCTGTAACCACTACTTTATTTCGGTAATCAACATCCGAAAGCACCGTAATCAGTCGTGGTGTTTTGAATACTATATTGTAGTATTTAAGGTGTTGATAAAAGCTGAATATTTCGGATTCCGTATTCGTAAAATCTTTAAAGACACTATCAACCGCTCTATTTTGAAGCTGTTGAATCGGATCGCTAATGCGTCGAACCCAAACAGAATCTGCATATCTTTTGGAAAATAAAAACGGGTAATTTAGTTTTAAGATGGGAAGATCAGAAGGCTCTGAAGTCGCAAACAACTGATCGAACCTTTCAATATTTAGATCCAGATTTATTTCAGATATTTCTTTCTCAATTTTTGATGAATTCTGACATGAAAAGACACAAATAACCAACAAAAAAATAGTAGTTTTTAAGATAGATAACGGGATTGATTGAGTACTGTCAAATTTCAAATTACAAGTTTAATATCAATAGAATCACAAAAGTAATTAATCTATTTTGGATTAGGGGTTCGATTATATTAAAAAATAGATGTAAAGCGTTAATCTCATCTCTTTTAAATGTAGTGAGCATCTGAATTGAAATAGTAAACGAAAACTATCCGATGAAATGTCTTTTAAGTATATTATCTTTACCTAGATAAAAATAATTTATGAAGAATAGTTTACTTTTGTAGATCTATTTAAAAATGGCTTCTATGAATACAAAATTAGTAACAACCCACATTGTTAAATGGCTAAAGACCTATGCTAAAAATGCAAACGTCAACGGGTTTGTTGTTGGTGTTTCAGGAGGTGTAGACTCTGCTGTTACCTCAACACTTTGTGCCATGACAGGACTGGATGTAATGTGTTTAGAAATGCCTATTCATCAAGCGGAAAGTCATGTTTCAAGAGCCCAAGAACACATAGCACAACTCAAAAGTAGGTTTCCAAATGTACAATCCACTAAGGTCGATTTAACTCCTGTCTTTGAAAGTTTTAAATCTGAAATTGATTTAGAAGGTAGTTCAAGCACTGTGGATATGGCACTGGCTAATTCCAGAGCGCGATTACGAATGACCACCCTCTATTACTACGCTGGACTTTTAGGCAAAGTTGTGGCTGGTACCGGAAACAAGGTAGAAGATTTTGGTGTTGGATTTTATACAAAATATGGCGATGGTGGAGTTGACCTCAGCCCAATTGCGGATCTCTTAAAATCGGAAGTATACGATTTAGGAAGGGCTTTAGAAATTCCTCAAAGTATCTTGACGGCAGCACCTAGTGACGGCTTGTTTGGAGACTCTAGAAGCGACGAGGATCAAATTGGAGCTTCATACCCTGAACTAGAATGGGCTATGAATGAGGTTGAAAACGGAAAAGAAATTGATGATTTTGAAGGCAGAGAACGCACGGTTCTAGAGATCTATTTGCGCTATAACGCAGCCAATAAACACAAAATGAACCCCATCCCTGTCTGTGAAATTCCTGAAAACTTAAAACACTAAACCACAATGATTCGAGTTCTCGTTGCAGACCATCAACCCATTGTAAGTTATGGGATTCGTGTGTTTTTTGAAAATTCAAAAGACATTAAGGTTGTAAACACTGCGAGTTCTGCAAAGCAGCTTTTAGACTATCTCAAAAAATCAAATACGGACATCGTCCTTATGACAATGGACCTCCCGGATATCAATGGGATTACATTGCTTCGGTCGATAAAAAAAGAATTTAATGATGTGAGTGTAATTATTTTTAGCACCCATCCTGAAGATATTTATGCCATCAGTGCCATAAAAGCAGGCGCCTCTGGTTATCTATCAAAAACAGTAACAACCTCTACCATAAAACGCGCCATTTTAAAAGTGTTTAAAGGGGGGATTTATATCAGTAAGGAGCTTGCGGTGAGCCTCACCTTTGAAAAAAATAACTTAGGAACGATGAATTTATACAAAAAACTTTCGACACGTGAAGTGGAGGTTTTGAAGTTGATTTCTTCAGGGAAAAGAAATAAAGACATTGCAGATCAATTGGATATTAATGAAAAAACCGTCAGCACTTATAAATTACGTTTGATGAAAAAATTGAATGTTTCAAACCTTGTCGAATTGATCGATCACGGGCGTCAGAAAAAATAAAATCTAGAGTACTCTACTCAATTTTCTAGACAATAACATTTTTAAATTGGAATAATTCAATACATCTTCTAAAAGGGTTCTGTGGTCCACCTCATCTTGAGTATCTTGTTTGATTTCATCCACTTTTCGATCGATTAAAAAACAACGCAAAGTCAGAATTGTCTCACTTACCAGCTGCGCAATGCTTACATCCTTTTGTTTGGGGAAAATATTATTTTTCTCCCAATTATGAAGATTGTAACGCTCTTCATTCATCAAAATATCGGTGACGTCGGATGCTAAAACGGGGTCTAAATGGTTCACAAAAGACTCAATTACAAAATCCTCCGATTGGTTTAAGCTGTCAATAATTGTGTAATAAAGTGTTTTGAAATTTGGGTTGGTGAACTGCATTTCATCTTCTTGTAAATCCAGAAAAATTTTCTCAAAAACTTTAACCTCATGAATGACGGGTTCTAGATCAAGCGCTCCCTTGTCGTTTTCTTTCAATATTAAATCTTCAAACGCTTCTTTTCGGCTTCCGTATAAGAGTAATATTTCAATTATTTTTTGTTCCAACTCATACTGAATGTCCACCTTTATCGGAGCTGCTTTGGATTTGACAACCTCAAACGCTTTTTGTTTTTGATTGTAGGATTTATTGGCGTCATTTTCCGCCTTTTTACCCATTTGAGCCAGCGTACTAAACAGTACACCTTCACTTATATCCATTATACGCGAGCACTCACGCACATAAATTTCGCGTTGAATGTTATCCGTCACCTTTGAAATACTCGTTACCATGTCCCTGATCAGATTGGCTTTTGCGACCGGATCATTTTGAGCTTCTTCCATGAGCAAAGACGCTTTATAAGCAATAAAATCCTTTGCATTTTCTTTTAGGTAAGCTTGTAATTCTTCAAGCGTATTTTGCTTTGCAAAACTATCGGGATCTTCGCCTTCTGGAAAGGTGCAAATTTTCACATTCATGCCTTGCTCCAAAATCAAATCAATCCCTCGAAGTGCAGCTCTAATTCCCGCAGGATCCCCATCAAACAATACAGTTATATTTTTAGTGAGTCGATTGATCAATCGAATCTGGTCGGGCGTTAGAGCAGTTCCTGAAGAGGACACTACGTTTTTAATCCCTTTTTGGTGAAACTGAATCACATCGGTATACCCCTCTACCAAATAACAATTATCTTCTTTGGCGATCGTTTGCTTGGCATAGTAAATCCCATACAAGACTTTACTTTTATGATAAATATCACTCTCTGGCGAGTTGAGATATTTGGCTGCTTTTTCGTTCTTAGCTAAAATTCTTCCACCAAACCCAAGCACCCGTCCCGACATGCTATGAATTGGAAACAGGACCCGCCCTTTAAAGCGGTCAAACTGTTTTGTTTCCTTCACAATGGAGAGACCAGTACTTTCAAGGTATTTTAGCTGATATCCTTTTTTAAGGGCGGCGTCTGTCAATCCGCTCCAAGCATCGGTGGAATACCCCAATTGAAAATCTTTGATCGTATCTTCGGTAAACCCCCGTTCCTTAAAATAACTAAGCCCTATGGCTTTTCCTGCATCAGTTTTAAGCAGCATGTTTTGAAAATAAGTCCTTGCATATTCACTGACCAAGTACATACTTTCGCGTTCCCCTGCGGCTTCTTTATCGGAATCTGACTGTACGGTTTCCTCAATTTCAATATTATATTTTCGAGCTAAATACTTAATAGCTTCTGGGTAAGTGAAATGCTCATGTTCCATTAAAAATGAAACAGAAGTCCCGCCTTTTCCTGTTGAAAAATCTTTCCAAATTTGTTTCACAGGAGACACCATAAAACTAGGAGTCCGTTCTTCACTAAAAGGACTCAAGCCTTTAAAGTTACTTCCAGATTTTTTTAATTGTACAAAATCGCCGATCACCTCCTCTACACGGGCAGTGTCAAATACTTGATCTATGGTGGCTTTTGATATCAAATTAAATGCTTTTCTTAAATGATTTTTTTCGGGCTCATAAAAATACAAGATTTAAGTTAGATACATTACACCTTTTTTTGTTTATTTTTGAATCATGAGATATAAAACCATAATTACTTTTCTGTTTATTTTCTTAAGTTTTAGCTGTAAAGATGACACCGAAATAACGCCCCCTGAACCCGAAGTTATTTTAACTGAGAATGTTACAGTGTACGTTCCTGAAAAAATTCATGACAATTTAAGCTTGCTTGTTAAAGGTGGAAGTTTAACATCTTTTTTAATAGACAAGAAAGGGAATACCGTTCACGAATGGAATTTTGAAACAAAACTTGGAAACGACTTTGAATTATTACCAAACGGAAAAAGCATTGGTATGTTCAAAAAAGCGGAAGTCTTTTTTAGTTTTGGAGGCTATGGGGGAGTGATCAAAATTTTTGACGAAACTGGTACGGAAGAGTGGAGTTATGATTATATAAATGGCAATGACATCGGGCATCATGATGTTGAAATGCTCCCAAATGGAAATGTGATATTTTTAGTGTGGGAAGAAATTGATCCAACAACAGCTCAAAATGCAGGTGTGAATTTCACCGAATCTGTTTATGTAGAAAAATTAATTGAAGTGAACCCTACGACAAATCAAGTGGAATGGGAATGGCGTAGCTGGGATCATATTGTTCAAGACCATGATGCTAATGCACTTAATTATGGCGTAATTTCAAACAACCCACAACAGATTAATATCAACTATAATTTAGAATCGAACGGCGATTTCATGCATGCAAATGGCATTGACTACGATACTGTCAAAGACATCATATACATCAGTGTCAACTTCTTTAGTGAAGTATGGGTTATCGATCACAGCACCACAATTAGTGAAGCGAGTAGTTCAATAGGCGGAAATTATAATAAAGGAGGCGATTTGCTGTACCGATTTGGAAACCCAAGTGCTTATAATAATAACTCAGGAACGCGAACTTTTTACAACAATCACTTTCCTAATTTATTAGAGAATGGCGTGCCTGGAGAAGGCAACGTCTTGGTTTATGGCAATAGTGGACCAGACGGATTGGAACAATCTACCGTCTATGAACTGATGCTTCCTGAACCTTTTTCATTACTTCCTAATACCAACAATGAACCCACTACCGTTTGGAGTTTTACCGATGAAGAATTATACCATGGAAAAATTTCGGGTGCAGATCGGTTGGTTAATGGAAACACCCTCATCTGTGAAGGTGGTTTTGGAATGTGGGAAGTCACCCCTGACGGAGAAGTTGTTTGGAAATATGAAAGCAACGCCAACTCGTGGAGGGCTTATGGCTATGAATTTGGAAGCCCAGCGTTAGAATACCTAGGGCTTTAATCCCTTTATTTATTTCTTTCAATCACGTAATTCACCATCAAAATCAATGAATTTTTGTAAGGCGATTCTGGAAAAGGCTCCAGTAATTTTAAGGCCTGCTCCTGAAATGCTTTCATCTTTGACACCGCATAGTCCAAGCCCCCATTGTCTTTTACAAAAGCAATGACTTCTTTGACACGTTTGGAGTCTTTATTGTAGTTTTTAACGGAATTGATGAGCCACTTTTTATCTTTCTTAGAACAGTGATTCAATACATATATAAGTGGAAGCGTCATTTTTTGTTCTTTAATATCAATCCCTGTTGGTTTTCCTATTTGTTGGGTACCATAATCAAACAAGTCATCTTTAATTTGAAACGCCATTCCTATGAGCTCTCCAAATTGTCGCATCGTTTCCACCTCTTCAGAAAGGGGTTTCACGGAGGCGGCACCCAAACTACAACAGGCGGCAATAAGCGTGGCTGTTTTTTGACGGATAATTTCGTAATAGATGGCTTCGGTAATATCTAGATTTCTGGCTTTTTCAATTTGTAACAACTCCCCTTCGCTCATTTCGCGAACGGCTACAGAAATTATTTTTAAGAGGTCAAAATCGTTATTATCAATACACAACAAAAGGCCTTTTGACAGTAAAAAATCGCCTACCAAAACAGCAATCTTATTTTTCCAGAGCGCGTTAATGGAGAAAAAACCACGACGACGGTCGCTTTCATCCACCACATCGTCATGTACCAAAGTAGCGGTGTGAATCAATTCAAGCACGGATGCTCCTCTGTAGGTGCGCTCGCTGACTTCACCATTGGAAATCATTTTGGCAGTCAAAAACACAAACATGGGGCGCATTTGTTTCCCTTTCCGATTGACAATGTAATGCGTAATACGATTCAGAAGTGCCACCCGACTGGACATGGACAATCGAAATTTCTTTTCGAAAAGCTCCATCTCGTAAGTGATTGGTTTTTTTATGGTTTCAATTTTCTTCAAACAGTCTTCATTGAAATCCAAAATTACACATATAAAACCTATTGTTTCTTAGAAATACGTTAAATAATTGAAACTGCGAAAGGTCAATTATTGAATCTTTATGTTTAATAGAACATTATTAATTTAATAGATCAAAACTGCTATTTATTTAACAAAACCCTCAAAAATAAAGCCTTAATGTTACATTATTTTTGTTTTATTTATTTATTTTGTTTAGCTTTACTAAGTAACCAATAAACAAAATATTATGAAAAAAATTACTTTATTAGCCCTATTAGCAGGGTTTTTCAGCTATTCACAAGACCCATTATGGTCTACAGATTGTGAAGATTATTCAACAGCGGACTATCAAGTTATTGATAATGACGGGGATACTTTTGGTTTCCAAGCCATTAATACAGCCGCCACTGATACTGACCCAGTTGATGTAGGGTTTTTCTCAGAGTCATTTAACAATACTGCTGGAGCATTAACTCCTGACAATTGGATTTTAAGTCCTGAAATGACTATTCCTGCCAATACAGAAAGTGTTACTATATCTGTTGATGTGTATGCAGCAGATTCCGGTTGGCCTGGAGAAAAATTTTCTATTGGACTGTATGATTCAGATGATAGTCAATCTTATCCTTTTCATACTGAAACATTAACGAGTGCTGCAACTCAGGCTGCTCCAAAAACCGTTTCTATTACAATTGAGAACATCGACGCCGTGACAAATTTTTCTAACCTAACCTTAAGAATGTATGTTAGACACTGGGATTGCACAGATATGTATCGGTTTGTGATAGATAATATGTCCGTAACTGTTAACTCTAACCTTTCTGTTGAAGGTTTTAATACATCAGACGTAGAACTTTATCCAAATCCAACAAACGGGTTAATTAATATCGCAGGTACTGACATTAGTAATATCAAAGAAATTTCAATTTTCAACCAACTTGGACAGAAGGTTATGAATCTTAATGCATCTCAACTTAACAACAATTCATTTGATATCTCTGATTTGAATAAGGGTGTTTATTTTGTTCAACTTAAAGATAACTCAAACAATAGTAAGACAATGAAAATCGTCAAAGAATAAGTACTTCTTTATTAAACTATTAAAAATCCTGTGAAGTCAATTTCACAGGATTTTTTTGTTTTATAGTGTGGACTAATTGGTCTGTTCTCGATACATTTTTTGCAAACAAAAAACACTTGAACTGACAAATCAAGTCAAGAGACACTTCGCCTTGTTTTAAGAAACTAAATTCCTAACCACTTAAAACAATTGGGAGGCAATGGCTTTGATGTTATCACTTTTTCCCATGGAATAGTAGTGTAATACTGGCACCCCAAAGTCCAGCAATTCTTTGGACTGCTGAATGGTCCACTCCACGCCTACTTGTCTTATTTGTGCGTTTGAGTCACATTTATTCACTTCTTTGATGAGCGCTTCTGGCAAGTCTATTTTAAAAACCTGTGGCAATAATTGTAAATGTTTTTCAATAGCTAAAGGCTTAATCCCTGGGATGATGGGAACGCTAATCCCCATTTCTCTCGCCATTTTTACAAATTCAAAATACCGTTGGTTATCAAAAAACATTTGAGTGACCACATAATCTGCACCTGCATCGACTTTTTCTTTTAAGCGCAACAAATCCGAATGCAAAGACGGCGACTCAATGTGTTTTTCGGGATAGCCCGCAACACCAATGCAAAAGTCAGGGGTGTTATCAACCTCAACAACATCGTGTAAATACTGTCCTTGGTTTAATTTATGTATTTGTTGTACTAAATCTGTTGCATAGTTATGTCCGCCTATGGTGGGTTCAAAATATTTTTGATGCGGCATCGTATCGCCTCGAAGCGCCATCACATTATTGATCCCTAAATAATGACAATCGACCAACAGATACTCTGTTTCTTCTTTGGTAAACCCCCCACAAAGGACGTGCGGAATGGTATCAACTTCATATTTATGTTTAATGGCAGCACAAATCCCTAATGTTCCTGGACGCATTCTGGTAATTTTCCGATCAAATAAGCCTTTTTTTTCTATATAGATATGCTCTTCTCTTGATGTGGTCACATCAATAAAAGGCGGATTGAATTCTACCAATGGATCGATGTTATTATACAATTCCTGAATATTTTTTCCTTTTTTAGGGGGAATAATTTCAAATGAAAATAAGGTCTTTCCGTTGGCGTTTTTTAAATGATCTGTAACTTTCATAATGCGTTTTTTAGTTTGCTAAATTTGGGTTTAACCATTTTTCTGCCTCTTCGATACTAATACCTCTTCGTTTTGAATAATCAATCAATTGATCTTGTGTAATTTTCCCCAAACCAAAATACTTGGCTTCAGGATTTCCAAAATAATACCCACTCACACTGGCGGCTGGCCACATGGCTAAACTTTCGGTCAATTCCACTCCTATCTGTTGTTCAACTTCCAAAAGTTTCCAGATGGTTTGTTTCTCCAAATGATCTGGACAGGCAGGATAACCTGGTGCGGGACGAATGCCTTTGTATGTTTCTTTAATTAAATCGGTATTAGAAAGGGCTTCATCGGCAGCGTAGCCCCAATGATTCACACGTATATCTTTGTGTAAATATTCCGCAAAGGCCTCTGCCAATCGGTCGGCGAGGGCTTTGATCATAATGGAGTTATAATCGTCATGATCTGCTTCAAAAGCTTCGGCAAGTGCTTTGGTTCCAAATCCTGTGCTCACACAAAAACAGCCCATATAATCCGTTTGCCCAGTTGACTTTGGTGCTATAAAATCCGACAGTGCAATGTTGGGGACTTCTGCTCGTTTTTTTAGTTGCTGACGCAAGGTTAAAAAGGTGTGTTGTGTGGTTCCGTGTTCGTCATAAATTTCAATGTCATCATCATTGATGGTGTTGGCTGAAAACAATCCAAAAATGGCTTTGGCACTCAATAATTTCTCTGAAAAAACACGTTGCAGGAGTTCTTGAGCGTCTTTAAACAATTCAGTGGCTTGCTCGCCTACGACCTCATCTGTTAATATATTGGGGTATTTCCCATGAAGGTCCCAACTTCTGAAAAATGGACTCCAATCTATAAAGTCTTCCAATTTTGTGATGTCAAACTCTTGAATGACTTGAATCCCTAATTTTTTAGGTTTGACAATGGTCGTTTGACTCCAGTTAATTTTATATTTTTTGGAACGGGCTTCCTCAATAGAAATATATTCCTTTTGTTTGGTTCTGCTTAAGAATTGCTCTCTAAATAAATCGTACGACGTTTTCAAATCGCTAAGATGTTGTTGGTTGTCTTTTTTGAGTAAATCTCCTACCACGGTCACAGCTCTAGACGCATCGTTGACATGGATCACTGTATTACTATAATGCGGTGCAATCTTTACCGCAGAATGCGCTTTGGAGGTCGTCGCCCCACCAATCATTAGAGGGATTTTGAACCCCTGTTTTTCCATTTCTTTGGATACATAGACCATCTCGTCTAAAGAAGGTGTGATGAGCCCACTGAGCCCAATAATATCGACTTGCTCTTTGATGGCGGTTTCTATGATTTTTTCGGGCGGTACCATCACCCCTAAATCTACAATCTCATAGTTATTACAGCCTAAAACAACACTGACAATATTTTTGCCAATATCATGCACATCGCCCTTGACGGTTGCCATTAATATTTTTCCAGCATATTCGACTTTTCCATCTTTTTCGGCCTCAATAAAGGGTTGTAAATGCGCCACGGCACGTTTCATCACACGAGCGGATTTGACTACTTGTGGCAAAAACATCTTACCACTGCCGAATAAATCGCCCACCACATTCATCCCGATCATTAAATTGCCTTCAATCACTTCAATGGGTTTTTGGGCAATAAGTCGCGCTTCTTCCACATCTTCTACAATAAAGGCATCAATTCCTTTGACCAATCCATGGGTGATGCGTTCTTGTAAGGGTTTATTTCGCCATTCTAAAACAGCGACCTCAACGTCATTTTTTTGTCCTTTTAAGGTTTCTGCCAAGTCCAAAAGGCGTTCAGTTGCATCGTCTTTTCGATCAAACAAAACATCTTCTACACACGCCAATAAGTCTTTAGGGATTTCATCATAAATCTCCAACATCGTCGGATTGACAATGCCTATGTTCATGCCGTTTTTGATCGCGTGGTAGAGGAAAGCTGAGTTGATGGCTTCTCGGACAATATTATTCCCTCTGAATGAAAATGAGACATTACTAACGCCTCCAGAAACATTGGCATAGGGTAAGTTCGCTCTAATCCATTTGGTGGCTTGAAAAAAGTCCAAAGCATTTTTTCGGTGTTCGTCCATCCCAGTGGCCACAGGAAATATATTGGGATCAAAAATAATATCTTGAGGTGCAAATTTTACAACTTCGACTAGAATATCGTAAGAACGCTTGCAAATATCGATGCGGCGTTGGTAGGTATCTGCTTGCCCTGTTTCGTCAAAAGCCATCACTATCACGGCGGCGCCATAGCGTTTGACTAATTTGGCTTGACGGATAAATTCTTGTTCGCCTTCTTTGAGGCTTATGGAATTGACCACACATTTGCCTTGCACGACTTTCAGTCCGGCTTCGATGATTTCCCATTTAGAGCTATCAATCATGATGGGCACTCTGGAAATATCAGGTTCGGAAGCGATGAGGTTAAGAAAGGTGGTCATGGCATAGACGCCGTCCAGCATCCCTTCGTCCATATTGACGTCAATAATTTGCGCACCGCCGTCCACTTGATTTCTAGCAACGGCTAAGGCTTCTTCGTATTTTTCTTCTTTGATTAACCTCAAAAACATTCTAGATCCCGTCACATTGGTACGTTCACCAACGTTTACAAAATTGGATTCTGGAGTGACGACTAAAGGCTCGAGTCCAGAAAGGGTCAGATATTTTTGACAGTCACTCTCCATTACTGATTGTATTTTAATTGACGTGGTTTATAGTTCGCCGCTGCTTCTGAAATTGCTTTGATATGTGCTGGATTGGTACCACAACAACCACCAATCACATTGACCAAATCGTCTTTAAAATAGTCCTCAATAAATGCGGTCATTTGTTCCGGAGTTTCTTCATATTCTCCAAACGCATTTGGCAATCCTGCATTGGGGTGTGCCGAAGTGTAAAAGCTAGTTTCGTTGGAAAGGCGTTGTAAATACGGACGGAGTTGATCGGCTCCCAAAGCACAATTAAACCCGACACTTAGTAGCGGGATATGCGAAACAGATGCCAAAAATGCTTCTACGGTTTGCCCTGAAAGGGTGCGTCCCGAAGCATCTGTTATTGTGCCAGATACCATGATTGGAATGTCTGAGTTACGTTCTTCCTTCACCTCTTCAATAGCGAATAAGGCTGCCTTGGCATTTAAGGTGTCAAATATGGTTTCGACCAACAATAAATCGACTCCCCCATCCATGAGTGCTTCGACTTGAAGTTTATACGAAATCCGTAATTCATCAAACGTGATGGCGCGATACTCTGGCCTATTGACATCTGGAGATAAGCTAGCTGTTTTATTTGTTGGCCCGATACTTCCCGCTACAAACCTCGGCTTGTGAGGTTCGGATGCCGTGAATTCATTAGCAACACGTTTGGCTATTTGGGCGGATTCATAATTTAATTCATAAACCAAATTTTCCATGTCATAATCTGCCATCGCAATGGAGGTTCCTGAAAAGGTATTGGTTTCCACAATATCGGCGCCCGCTTCAAAATATTTATGATGAATTTCGGCAATAGCGTCTGGTTGTGTTAAACTCAATAAATCATTATTTCCTTTTAGAGATGTGGGATAGTCTTTAAAACGCTCACCTCTATAATCTTCTTCAGAAAAATCATAGTCTTGAAGCATAGTGCCCATGGCTCCATCTAAAATCAAGATTCGTTTTTGTAGTTCGTTATAAATATTTGACATCCTATTGAGTTCTTTTAAATGCTTTATGCTAATGCTTTTACAACCGCTTTTGGCGCTTCTTTTCGACTGCCATCAAACCCGTCAATACCACTTACTGTGGTGTATTTTAAGACATATCTTTTGCCTGGATTGAGTATTTTATACGCCGCTTGACACATGAGCGTTGCTTCATGAAATCCACAAAGGATAAGTTTTAATTTTCCTGGATAGGTATTAACATCTCCAATTGCAAAAATTCCTGGTATATTGGTTTGGTAATCAAGCGTATCCACTTTAATGGCATTTTTTTCAATCTCAAGACCCCAGTTTCCTATGGGTCCTAATTTTGGAGACAGTCCAAATAAAGGGATAAAATAATCCGTATCGATGATGTGCTCTTCGCCTTCTTTGGTAACCACCACATGTTCTATGTGATCTTCTCCACCAATTTTGGTAACCACGGCTGGCGTGATTAAATTAATTTTCCCCGAAGCAGTGAGGTCTTGTACTTTTTCTAAAGAATCCAAGGCGCCTCTAAACTCATTACGGCGGTGAATTAGGGTGACTTCTTTGGCAACGTCCGTTAAGAAGATACTCCAGTCTAAAGCGGAATCGCCACCTCCAGATATTACAACGCGCTTATCGCGGTAAACTTCCGGGTCTTTGATGAAATAATTTAAGCCTTTATTTTCATAAAAATCTAGATTTTCAAGATCTGGTTTTCTAGGTTCAAAAGAGCCCAATCCTCCTGCAATGGCTATAATTGGTGCCGCATGTTTTGTCCCTTTATTGGTGGTGACAATAAAACTCCCGTCTTCAAGTTTTTCAATGGTTTCGGCACGCTCACCAAGGGTAAAACCTGGTTCAAATTGCTTGCCTTGTTCTACTAAATTTTCTGTGAGATCCCCTGCTAATATTTCTGGAAATCCCGGAATATCATAGATAGGTTTTTTGGGGTATAGTTCTGAGCACTGCCCACCTGCTTGCGGAAGTGCATCTATAATATGACATCTCATTTTTAGTAGTCCAGCTTCAAAAACGGTAAAAAGTCCTGTGGGCCCAGCGCCTATTATTAAAATATCTGTTTGAATCATTCTCTATTGTTTTTTACTAATTAATCCTTTTGTAAATTCGTTAAGCGTTTGAACTTTGTGTTCAAAATCGCCTTTAATTGTTTTTCTAAATTCATTTAAATTTTGAACCAAATCATCTACATCTTCTGGGATGACGTCTTCAAAAAATTGACGCAAGCGTTTGGCAGTGGTTGGCGATTGTCCATTGGTTGAAATGGCTATTTTAACATGTCCTTTGGTTACAATGCCTCCCATATAAAAATCACAATAAGGTGGATTGTCCGCGACATTGACAAGAATATGACGCGCTTTGCAGTCGTTATAAACTTCTACATTAACGTCTGGGACATCTGTGGTGGCAATCACTAAATGTTTACCTTTTAAGTAGGAGTTGTTATAGGTGTCATGAATCAATTCTACATCAAAAGATTTCGCCAAGGCCAAGGTGCCTTCTCTAAACATTGGGGAAACGATGGTGACATGCGCATCTGGGCTCGATTTTAACAAAAAGTGTAATTTCTCTTCCGCCACATTTCCACCTCCAATAATAAGGACATGAAGTGCCTTTGCTTTTAGAAAAATCGGGTACAGGTTGTTTCTAGGTTCCATTAGTTATGAATTAAAGAATCGATTTGTACTTCTTTTGAAATGGAGGCTAACTGAACCCTGTTGGCGACGACGTCTCCAATCACAATAATGGCTGGAGAACTTAATTGTTTTTCAGCCACCACAGCTTCGATTGTATCAATAGTTCCATACCCCGATCGTTCATGATCCGTGGACCCATTTTGGATGACAGCTACTGGGATATTTTCTTTGCCTGCTTGAGAAAAGACCTTGACAATTTCGCTTAATTTACCCATCCCCATTAAGATAACAATGGTCGCGGTTGATTGCGCTGCTATCTTGATGTCCGAAGAAAGCTGGTGCATTTTGGTAGTACCCGTAATAACCCAAAAACTTTCAGATACATGGCGCATTGTTAAGGGGATTCCTTGTCCTGCGGGCACTGCCAACGCAGAAGAAATGCCTGGAACCACCTCCGTTTGCAACTCATTTTGTTGCGCAAATTCAAGTTCTTCAGAGCCGCGCCCAAACACAAAAGGGTCGCCTCCCTTTAGCCTCACTACATGCCCACGCTGCTGTGCTTTCGCGACGATTAAATCATTAATTTGTTCTTGTTGATAGGAATAACAGCCTCTGCGTTTACCAACAAAAATCATCTCTGCACTACTAGAAGCATATTCTAAAAGTTCGGAGTTCACTAATGCATCGTATAAAATAACATTCGCAGAACGGATGGAATTAATGGCTTTCAGAGTGATAAGCTCAGGGTCACCAGGACCTGCGCCTACAACCGTCAATTTCGGACTAGGTGTTCGTTGTTTTATTGAGTTAAGCGTCCAGATCATCTTTTCTAAATTCTTTTACAGTTGTTAAAAATTCATGGGCCGTTTGGATGTAATTGTTAGCAAATGAAGCCGAAGGTTCATTTTTATTTATTTGATATATAAGCTCCGCAAACGTAGCGCCTAAAGAAATTAAATTTGTAGAAACAAAGACCTCATCAAATTGGCTGATAATTGATGCCTGCGTATTTGTGGAGTGGTCTTTTGACAACAATAATGCTTTAGCCGAATTTACCATGGAGCTGTACGCAAAATAGATAGCATTATTATAGGCCTTCGCTTCAAAATCGGCACGTGCATTTTCTATTTTTTCATCACTTTCTAAAAAGAGTGTCGATATTAAATCGATAACAACCCCAGCACATTCACCAATGCCAATGGCCTTTTGGTAAGGCATTTTTGATCCCCAATCAATATATTCATCGTTTGCTAAATTACTGCTGTCTGACAAACTTTTTAATAGGTTGTAAAAATATTTCTCACCTTGTATCGTATAATAATCGTAAAATGTTTTTTGGTCTGAATTTAGCTGAAAATCATCAAGGATGATTCTCAAAGCTTGTGGACCTCGCTTGCTCGGAACTTTGATCACTTTGTCTGCAAATCGACCGATTCCATTCCCGGAATTTCCGCCCCCTAACAAAACCTGCAAAGCTGGAGCTACCAAATTATTTTTTGTTTTTATGGACATCCCTTGGAAGCCAATATTGGCCATATTGTGTTGTCCACAAGCGTTCATACAACCACTGATTTTGATGACTAAATCTTTGTTATTAAGATAGGTAGGATATTCTGTTTTGATAACTGTTTCAAGTTCACGCGCAATACCCGTACTACTTGAAATCCCTAAATTACAGGTGTCCGTTCCAGGGCAGGCCGTGATATCAACGGCTTTATTATAGCCTAATTCTGTAAACCCTAATTTCTCTAATTCGGTATATACAACAGGAATTAGATCTTCTCTAACGAAAGGGATTACTATGTTTTGACGCAAGGTCAAACGCAATTCGCCGGCTGCATAGGTTTGGACTAAATCCGCTAAAGCCCTTGCTTTATCGGTATAAAAATCTCCGAGCAAAACTTTGATTCCAATGGCTTTATACCCTGCTTGTTTTTGTGGAATTAAATTGGTCGATTTCCATAATTCAAAAGTCTTTTGATCTTTTATTTCTACAGTTGGCGCTTCAATTTCAGCAGGGATAGAAAGTGGAAAATCGACACTATTTATAGGAACACTTTGATGTTCAATGGCTTTTTGTTCCGTTTCTATGAGTGTTCTGAAAGCTTCTAAACCAGTTGATTTTAGAAGAAATTTCATACGGGCTTTTGAGCGGCTTTTGCGCTCGCCATGGCGGTCAAAAACACGTAAAACGCCTTCCATTAAAGGAATGATTTGATCGATTGGTAAAAAACGATACAGTTCGTCGGCATGACGTGGTTGGGACCCCAATCCGCCACCAATCATGACTTTAAACCCTCGAATGTTATTTTCGATTTTAGCTATAAAACCAAGGTCATGAATGTAAGACAAGCCGGTGTCTTCATCAGAAGATGAGAAAGAAACTTTGAATTTTCTGCCCATTTCTTGACAAATAGGATTTCTAAGAAAAAATTTAAAAAGCGCGTCTGCATACGGAGATACATCAAAAGGTTCATTGACATCAAAACCTGCTGTTTCGGAAGCAGTGACATTTCTGACTGTATTTCCACAGGCTTCTCTTAGCGTGACATTATCACGTTCCAATTCAGCCCATAGTTCGGGAGTACGATCTAAATCGACATAATGAATTTGAATGTCTTGACGGGTTGTAATATGAAGACGCCCACGAGAATATTCGTCGGACACTTCGGAAATACGGCGCAATTGATGGCTGGATATTTTTCCATATGGAATTTTAATTCGAATCATTTGCACTCCCTGTTGGCGTTGTCCATAAACACCTCTAGCCAAACGAAGGCTTCTAAATTTTTCTTCATCGATTTTGCCATCTTTGAATTGCTCGATCTTATCGGCTAATTCGATGATGTCTTTTTCGACAATTGGATTTTCTATTTCGGTTCTAAAACTTTGCATTTGTTCGCTTATTGAATGAATCCTGCGCCAGCAGTTGTATTTGTTTGAGGGTCAATGATGATAAAAGAACCGTTGGTTCTATGGTTTTTAAAAGCATCATAAAAAACAGGCTTATTAAGTTTGAAAGAAACGAGTGCGATGTCGTTGATTTCTAACCGATCTACACCTTCAATAATTCCTGAGAAATCTGTTTTTATAATGTGATGAATGTGATCTACTTTTGCTAACACTTTGTTGACTCCGTGTTGAATTACATATTTATTACCAACATTTAAAGTTTCGCGGTCCATCCATGCTATTTTTGCTGTAAATTGTTTGTCAATAACAGGTGGATTGTCGGTCTTTGTAATCATATCGCCACGACTGATATTGATCTCATCTTCTAAAGTAATGGTGACTGAAGATCTTCTGGAAGCGGTTTGTACTTCTTGATCGTAAAAATATATTGATTTGATTTTGGTTTTGATTTTAGAAGGCAGTGCCAAAACCGAATCGCCAATGCTGAGCTCCCCTCCATACACTTTTCCTGCATAACCTCTAAAGTCATGAAATTCCTCTGTTTTTGGACGAATCACAGATTGTACAGGAAACCTTGGTGTGCCTACATTATAAATGTCTTTAAAATCTAAGGCTTCTAAATGTTCCAAAAGTGTTTCGCCTGTGTACCACTTCATCGTTTCAGAATTATGAACGATGTTATCGCCTTTTAAAGCACTCACTGGAATGAAGGTGATTCGCTGATCTTGATAATCGCGCTCTTTCAACAATTTCTGAAAATTTGTTTTTATCGTGTTGTAAATTTCTTCAGAAAAGTCTACTAAATCCATTTTATTAATGGCAACAACGACTTCCTTAACACGTAATAAATTATTAATAAAAAAGTGGCGTTTGGTTTGCTCAATCACACCTTTTCTGGCATCAATAAGAATGATGGCTGCTTGAGACGTTGATGCTCCTGTAATCATATTTCTTGTGTACTCAACATGACCAGGAGTGTCCGCGATGATGTAACTTTTATTAGCGGTTGAAAAATAAATATGAGCTACATCAATGGTGATTCCTTGCTCTCTTTCGGCAACAAGTCCGTCGGTGGCAAGCGAAAAATCTAAGTAGTCATACCCTTTTTGTTTGCTTGTTTTTTCGATGGCTTCAATTTTATCACTTGTTAGTGATTTGGTGTCGTAGAGCAAGCGTCCAATAAGTGTGCTTTTGCCGTCATCGACACTTCCTGCTGTTGCTATTTTTAGAACTTCCATAGTGTATTTATAAATTCGGAATGAGTACTGTTTTTTTAATTTTTTTTGATCTGCGGTTAAAAATAACCTTGTTGCTTTCGTTTTTCCATAGCTGCTTCAGAGCGTTTGTCGTCAATTCTTGCACCACGTTCTGAAATAGTGGATTCTCTGATTTCCTGAACTACTGATGAAATGTCACTGGCTGAAGACAGCACTGCCGCCGTACAACTCATGTCTCCAACAGTTCTGAATCTGATCAGACGCTCTTGAACGACCTCTTCTTCATCTCTAAAAACAATGGCGTCATCGTTGGTCCAAATCATGCCATCTCTGATAAACGTTTTTCGAAGGTGTGCAAAATAGATAGAAGGAATTTCGATTTGTTCGCGTTCGATATAAGACCACACATCCAGTTCAGTCCAATTTGAAATTGGAAACACCCGTACATTTTGACCTAATTCGATTTGACCATTGAGCATGTCAAAAAGTTCTGGGCGTTGATTTTTTTCATCCCATTGACCAAAATCGTCACGTATAGAAAATACGCGTTCTTTGGCTCTTGCTTTTTCTTCATCTCGTCTGGCTCCGCCAATACAGGCGTCAAATTTGAATTCGTCAATTGCTTCTAGCAGCGTGGTGGTTTGTAAAACATTTCGACTCGAGTACCGCCCAGATTCTTCTTTTACTTTTCCTTGATCTATCGCATCTTGTACATTTCTCACAATCAATTCTAACCCAAGTTCTTTGGTCAGTCGGTCTCTAAACTCAATAGTTTCTGGAAAGTTGTGACCTGTATCTATGTGAAGTAATGGAAAGGGGATTTTTGATGGATAGAATGCTTTTTGAGCTAATCGCACTAAAGTGATGGAATCTTTTCCTCCTGAAAATAATAACACAGGTTTTTCAAACTGAGCGACCACTTCTCTAAAAATATAGATGGCTTCATTTTCAAGCGGATTAATATGGGATGTATTTTTCATTTTATTTCTTTATTTGTGTAAACCACATTCTCTATTGTCTAATTGTTTGGTTGGATCAAAATAGTTGAACTCGTTTGGCAAGCTGTGTTCTTTAAGGTATTGATCCAATTCTTTATCTGAAAAATGGTAAAACGGACTGATTTTTAAAATACCATTAGCACTGCGAGACACAACTCCTATACTGTCCCTAAAAGCTGTTTGTCCTTTTCTAAGGTTGGTGAACCAAACATCTGGCTTATGCTCAACCATAGCACGATTGAAAGGTTCTAATTTTACTTGTTCCGTAAATAGTTGATGCTTTGGGTCTTCTACTTGCGGAATTCCCAATACCACATCGCGATGCGCAGCCGTTTGTTTTGGGATGTATAGCTGAATATTTAACGTCAATGATTCAATCAATTCTTCGGCATGCTTGTAAGTACTGGACGTATTGTAACCTGTATCACACCATACCACTTTAATGGAAGGGTTGACCTTTGTAACTAAGTGTAAAATAGCCGATTCATAAGGTCTGAAATTTGTGGTCACTATAGGGGATTGCCCATGCATAAACGCCCATTGTACAATTTCAATCGGGGTTTTAGTAGCAAGTTCTGTATTTATTTTTTCTATATCCATAATCGGTTTTTATCTCCCCCAGTTAATTTTATTCCAAGCACGTTCATGAAAGAAATAAAGGATCATTTTAGTGACTAACTCTATAAATCCTATGGAGAATGCCAAGCTTAAAGCGCCTGTAATTGCCCATGAAATTAGGATGGTATCAAGTGTCCCTATGACTCTCCAACTAATGGTTTTTAAGAGGCTTCTTTTTATATTATCTGCAACTCCTTCGGATTGATTTGTTGGGGTTGATTTGGGTTTAAAAATTTTATTTATAATCACTTTATACTGTTTTATCTATTCGCTAATTAGTGGTCTAATTAACCTAATGCTTGATTTAAATCGTTTATAATATCTTTATGATGTTCCAGTCCAACAGACACTCTGATGAGTCCATTAGTAATACTGGCTTCGAGGCGGTCTTCTTCGGATAGTTTACTGTGCGTTGTTGAAGACGGATGCGTGACAATTGTTCTAGAATCGCCTAGATTGGCAGAAAGCGAACAGAGTTTGATTTTATTCAAAAAAGCTTGTCCTGCTTTGATGCCTCCTACAATTTCAAAGGATACAACATTGCCGCCTTTGCGCATCTGTTTTTTGGCAATTTCATACTGCGGATGTGACTTTAAAAAGGGATATTTCACCACACTTACATTCGGATGTTTTTCCAAAAACTTGGCCACTTTTAATGCATTCTTACAATGACGATCGACACGAACGCCTAAAGTTTCTAAGCTTTTAGAAAGCACCCAGGCGTTGAACGGAGACAGTGCCGGGCCTGTATTTCGTGAAAACAAATATATCTGATGCATTAATACGGCACTCCCAACGGTAATTCCTCCCAACACTCTTCCTTGACCATCCATTAATTTGGTGGCAGAATGGATCACTAAATCCGCTCCAAATTTAATTGGGTTTTGCAAATAAGGTGACGCAAAACAGTTGTCGATAATCAAAATCAGATTGTGTTTTTTGGCGATTTTTCCCAAAGCTTCTAAATCCAAAATATCGACTGCTGGATTTGTAGGGCTTTCGGCATAAATTACTTTAGTATTTGGCTGAATCAGACTTTCGATGATATCTAATTGATCGACTTTAAAATAGGAAGTTTCAATGTTCCATTTTGGTAAAAAATTAGAAAACAACGAATGTGTAGAGCCAAATACCGATTGACATGATACAATATGGTCACCCGAATCTAACAAGGCTGCAAAGGTTGAAAAAACGGCCGCCATTCCAGATGCAAATGCATATCCTGCCTCAGCACCTTCCATAGTAACCACTTTATCTACAAACTCTGTGGTATTTGGATTTGAAAATCGACTGTAAATATTTTGATCGTTTTCTTCTGCAAAGGATGCCCGCATGTGCTCCGCATCCTCAAACACAAAACTAGATGTTAAAAATAAAGGTGTCGAGTGTTCTCCGTAGTTGGTACGATCTAGTTGTTGGCGAACGGCATCAGTTTCAAAATATTTTGGGGTCATAATTTTTATTTTTTCAGCAATCTATTTCAATACGCTTCTTGTGGTTTAAAAATAGTTTCTAAGATTTTCTCTAACTGTTCATATTCAATTAAAAAGGCATCGTGTCCATGAATTGACTGAATTTCAGAAATTGAAACAGTGTCTTTGTACGCTTTCAAATCTACATAGGTATCCCAATTTTCTTTGGCTTTAAAAAACAAATCCGAGTTGATGGTAATGATATGAATGTTAGATTTTATTTTTGATGCCACTTCTACAAAATCACCACTTCCTTGTGTGATATCAATCGTTTTTAGCACTTGATTCATCATCTTATAAGCGGCTAACTGAAACCGATCGTTGAGTACTTTTCCATGATGATTTAACCAGCTTTCAACAGCAAATATGTCGCCTTCATTTTGTAAAGTCCGATCAAATTTCACCTTAAAAGATTCTGGCGTTCGGTAGAGCGACATGGCGTGCATACGTGCATCGGCTAAAGGTTGTGACGAATTGTTTAATATTTGTTCTTGTATATAGCAATTGGCAATTAACCAATCGGTAGACTTCCAATCGGAAGCTATTGGAATAAGGTGTTCAATTAACGATGGTTTGAGGGCTGCGAGTTCCCATGCCAATCCACCTCCTACGGAACCTCCTATGACAGCAAAAAGTTGTGTGATTTTTAAATGCTCCAGAGCTATTACAAAAATTTGAGCAATATCGCGGGCGGTAAAATCTTTATAATTTTCAATCAAACTGCTTGGAGCTTGATCGTGTCCATTCCCTGGAATGTTAAACGCCAGTACCGTAAATACATTGGTATCTATGACTTTATTTGGCCCTACAATTGGGTTCCACCACCCGCCTTCTCCAGTTACATTAGAATTGCCCGTGAGTGCATGATTGACCATTACAATAGGCGCCTCATGCAAAGACTTCCCAAAAATCTGGTAAGACAACACTATTGGAGTCGTCTTACCAGATTTGGTTGTATAATTAAGGCTTATATTTTGTAGTGCACTCATTGGGGAATCCTAAATAAATTATGCGAAAACAGTTTTAACGACTTTAAACGCTTCTGTCAGATCCGACTTCAAATCATCAATATTTTCGAGTCCAACGGATAAACGAATTAAATCTTTTGTAACGCCGGTCGTTTCTTGCGTAGCATCATCTAACTGTTGATGCGTTGTACTTGCCGGGTGAATAATGAGTGATTTTGTATCCCCAATGTTTGCTAACAATGAAAACAACTTAGTGGTATCTGCAATGATTTTAGCAGCTTCAAAGCCTCCTTTGACACCAAAAGTTACAATACCACTTTGACCCTTAGGTAAATATTTATCGGCTAATGATTTATATGGACTTGTTTCCAATCCTGGGTAATTTACCCATTCCACATCTTCTTGTTTTTGTAACCATTGAGCAAGTTCTAAAGCATTTTGACTGTGCTTTTGAATACGAATTTCTAAGGTTTCTAAACCTTGAATAATTTGAAATGCATTAAAAGGACTCAAGGCTGCACCGTAATCTCTTAATCCTTCAATTCTTACTTTAGCAATAAAAGAAGCTGCGCCAATCACCTCGTTATAAACGAGTCCGTGGTATCCTGGAGAGGGCTCTGTAAATTCAGGGAATTTTCCACTGCCCCAATCAAATGTTCCTGCATCTATGATCGCACCACCTAAAGCAGTTCCATTTCCATTGATGTATTTTGTAAGGGATTGAATTACAATATTTGCTCCGTAAGCAATAGGATTTAATAAATAAGGAGTCGCTACTGTATTGTCTACAATTAAAGGGACTTTGTAAGCTTTTGCTTCTTTAGAAATTGCTTCAATATCTAGGACGTCCAATTTTGGATTTCCAAGAGATTCAATAAAAAAGGCTCTTGTATTTTCTTGAGTGGCTGTTTTAAAATTTTCTGGATTTGATGGATCTACAAAAGTGGTGGTAATTCCATGTCTTGGAAGTGTGACACTTAATAAATTGTAGGTACCTCCGTATAAACTGCTAGACGCTACAATGTGGTCGCCTGCTTTCAATAAGGTTAAAAGACTGGTAGCAATCGCAGCCGTTCCAGATGCAGTAACCACTGCTGCAATACCTCCTTCTAAGGCAGCTAAGCGCTGCTCTAGAATATCATTTGTTGGATTGTTTATACGTGTATAGATATTCCCTGGCTCTGCCAATGCAAATAAATTAGCAGCATGGTCTGAGCTGTTAAACACATACGCAGTCGATTGATAAATAGGAACGGCTCTTGTGCCTCCATTTTCTGACACATTGTGTCCGGCGTGCAACGCTTGGGTTGCGAATTTTTGAGTACTCATTTTTCTAGTTTTTTTGAGTTAATAAAATAATTAAACCAAAAGCCAAATGCACTTTGTGAAAAGTGTACTTATTAGAAAAATGTTATAAAGAAATTCTAATCACAAAAACTGTAATTAGGTTTAAGTTATCTATCTAATTTTCGATAAATGAATCAAAAATCAAGTAGAATTTAGCACCTTCTTTAAATGATAAAGGGTTGCTAAGGTTTCAGCGGGTCTAATCCCTCCACCTTTCTTGATAACATCTCAGTAAGCTATTGAACTTTGTTGGTGCAAATATTCAATAATAAAATTGTAATATCCAAATTATTTTCGGTAAATATTAATTATTTTTATTTAAAGATAAAAATTTTCGTCTAATTATTGATTCTACAGATTTATTTTCTATTCTGCTTTCAAGCCACGATAAAACATCCAAGTACAAAAAGGCGCGTTTTTCATAAGGATCGTCTTCAAACACTTTAAGCTTGGCGTGTAACTGCTTAAATGCGGCTTTTATCTCTTGCGGATAAATATCTCCTAATTGTTTTAAAAACTTGATCATTTCTTTCTGTACTAGATACAAATCTTCCATTTTGATCAAAAACTTATAGGTGCTTTTAATGAGGACTTCCAAATTATAATCCAAACCAGCTTCATAATGTGCAACCAAATTTAAAATTCGAGAAAAACACAACAGGTCTTCTCGCATTTGAAGGGATTTATTACTAATAATTTTATCTAAGAAGTCAATGCATTTTTGATGCTCACCTATTCCAAAATACAAACTCGCTATTTTATAATAAAACACCATCACATGGTGTTCATCTATGCGTGTTTTATGTTTACGGATTCCATCGAGAGTATCAGGAATTAAAGGCAGACCTTCTTTAAAAGTGCCTTCCATAAAATGTGCATTAAACCTGTTGGACCCTACATACAAAAACGTAAGACTCTCAACATTGTCGTCTTTTGGGAACCAATCTTCTTTTGTGATATCTATTAAACTTGTAAGCGTTTGTTTAAATTTGTCGTGTTGTTTTATGAAAAATAAAGCTTCTAATAAATTTTGATATCCATTTAGGAAAAAAACAGGATTTAGCTTGATCATTCCTGGATGTTCATGGAAAAGATTTACCCATTTTTTTGAATATTTATAACAGCCTAAAAAATCTTGAATAAGGAAACTATACCATAAATAGGACTTGTAGAGCCATAATTTTTCTCTAAACCCAAGTTCAGATATTTTATATTTTGGCAGCCGGTCGTTAAAATATTTAGTAATTTTCTCATGTTCTGAAGCTTGCTTTACAAAGCCAGTTTTCAGAAACACGCCATACAATTGAAGTGATAAATTGGATAGCTTACTTGCCAATAAATTTTGTTGACTTAGTTCTTTGGCTTGAATGGTTAATTCGTCCGCTCTGTTGCTAATACTTCGGGTGATGTATTGCCCTTCAATTACTTTTTCTAATTCAATTATTTCGTATGCAATATTTTTTTCTTCATTCGCAATCGCCAAAGACTTGGCTTTATCTAATATTTTTAAACTTTGCGTGTAGAGTCCTTTGTGGTATAAAATAGTTGCAAAATCCAATTGCTCTCGAATCTGAATTCTGATATTTTGATGTGATGGATTTAATCGTAAACTGATTAATATTTGCTTATACAAATGGGCTTTTAGATTCGATAATTGTTCTTTTTTGACAAACCCATGTTTCAAAATTGCGGCTTCATCGTAGGTCTTTAATTTTTGTAAAACGGTAAAGAGTAATAAAAATTTAGAATCCTCATTAACGCCTAAGCGACCTACGTAAAGCTTGAATTGTCTTTTCTCAGATTTGGACAACGACTTTATCAACACAAATAAATTATCTTTTTGCTCTTTAGTCATAGTATAAATATTGACATATGTTGTTGTACATTAGCTTCTTAATTGACATAAGGTAGTGTTATACATCGTAATAGAATGTGATAAACGCCTCATTTGAAAGAACCAAAATATAAATTCGTATTACAATACAAAAATATATTCCTAAGAAATGTCTAACACACAAATCCAAATTTTTGACACAACGCTCCGTGACGGAGAGCAAGTCCCTGGTTGTAAGCTAAATACAGCACAGAAAATAATAATCGCCAAACAGCTCGATTTATTAGGTGTTGACATTATTGAAGCAGGGTTTCCCGTTTCAAGCCCAGGAGATTTTAAATCTGTAGTAGAAATTTCTAAAATCGTAAAAAATGCCACTGTTTGTGGACTAACACGGTCTGTAGAAAATGACATTAAAGTGGCTGCTGAAGCGCTTAAATATGCGAAAAAACCTAGGATCCATACTGGTATTGGAACTTCAGATTCTCATATTATTCACAAATTCAAATCAAATAAAGACGCGATTATTGAACGTGCCGTAAGAGCGGTTACCTATGCAAAATCATTTGTAGAGGATGTTGAGTTTTATGCGGAAGATGCTGGTAGAACCGATAACGAATACTTGGCACGTGTGTGTGAAGCTGTGATCAAAGCAGGTGCAACAGTATTAAACATTCCAGATACAACTGGCTACTGTTTACCTCAAGAATACGGGGCGAAAATTAAGTACCTAAAAGAAAATGTAAAAGGAATTGACAAGGCTATTATATCCTGTCATTGTCATAACGATTTAGGTCTCGCAACTGCCAATTCTATTGAAGGAATCATCAATGGTGCTCGACAAATAGAATGTACTATCAACGGTATTGGGGAACGTGCTGGAAATACTGCTTTGGAAGAAGTGGTCATGATTTTGAAACAGCATCCGTATTTGAATTTAGACACTAACATTAACACAACAATGCTTTATGGTATCAGTCAATTAGTATCTGAAAGCATGGGGATTTATACCCAACCCAACAAAGCCATAGTAGGTGCCAATGCGTTTGCTCACAGTTCTGGGATCCATCAAGATGGGGTGATTAAAAATCGTGAGACCTATGAAATCATCGACCCTAAAGATGTTGGAGTCACCGAGTCTGCTATTGTGCTTACTGCTAGAAGTGGTCGTGCAGCCTTGGCCTACAGAGCTAAAAATGTTGGTTATGAACTTACAAAACTTGAATTGGATATTGTTTATGCAGAATTCTTGACTTTTGCAGACACCAAAAAGGAAGTGATCGATTCGGATATTCATCAAATTATAGAAACTAGTAAGATTTACAAATAAATAGAATCCTCATAGTTATGAAACGAGCATGCTAAAAATAGTATCACCCAAGGGAATGATTAATAGCGAACCTGCCTGCGGCAGGCAGGCAAATGTGTCATTAAAAAAACAATAAATATAAACACATGAAAAAAACCTTATTTGATAAAGTTTGGGACGCTCACGTTGTTGACACGGTTCAAGATGGACCCCAAGTTTTATACATAGACAAGCACTTGATACACGAAGTGACCAGCCCGCAAGCGTTTAATGAATTGGTTGAAAGAGACATTCCTGTGTTTAGACCGAATCAAATTGTAGCGACGGCCGATCACAACACACCAACGTTAGACCAGCACTTGCCCATCAAAGATGAGCTATCAAGAAAACAACTCGCGCAGCTGTCTGAAAACTGTAACGACAACAATATTACGCTTTACGAATTAGGTCATAAATACAATGGAATTGTTCATGTGATGGCACCTGAATTGGGCATCACCCAACCTGGAATGACCATGGTTTGTGGCGACAGTCATACGTCCACACATGGCGCTTTTGGAACCATCGCTTTTGGGATTGGAACCAGTCAAGTGGCACAAGTGTTTGCGAGTCAATGTTTGTTGTTATCCAAACCAAAAAGCTTGCGTGTAACCGTCAATGGTACACTTAAAAATGGCGTGCTTTCAAAAGATGTCATTTTATATATCATTTCTAAATTGGGCACCAATTCTGGAACTGGTTATTTCTGTGAATATGCTGGAGACGTCTTTGAAAACATGAGTATGGAAGGTCGGATGACCGTTTGTAATATGAGTATTGAAATGGGCGCTCGAGGTGGAATGATTGCACCTGACGAAACAACATTTGAATATGTTAAAGGGCGTGAATTTGCACCTAAAGACGACGCATTTGATGCTAAAGTCGCTTATTGGAAAACACTTCCAACAGATGATGGTGCGGCGTTTGATAAAGAATATTATTTTGATGCGGAAGATATTGAACCGATGGTTACCTACGGCACCAACCCAGGGATGGGCATTAAAATTTCGGAAACAATTCCGGTTATAAATGACCCTTCTTTTAAGAAGTCATTAGAGTATATGAATTTTGAAGCGGGAAAATCTTTAATTGATACGCCGATTAATTTTGTGTTTATTGGAAGTTGTACAAATTCAAGAATTGAAGATTTTAGAGTGGCTGCCGATTACATCAAAGGAAAACAAAAGGCTGAAAATGTAACGGCATGGTTGGTTCCTGGTAGCAAGCAAGTTGAAACTCAAATTATTGAAGAAGGATTGAAAGATATTTTTAACGCTGCTGGTTTTGAATTGAGACAGCCCGGATGTTCTGCTTGTTTGGCTATGAATGACGATAAAATTCCACAAAACGAATATTGCGTTTCCACTTCCAATCGAAATTTTGAAGGTCGTCAAGGTCAAGGATCTAGAACCATTTTGGCAAGCCCTTTAGTGGCTGCCGCAACCGCGATAGAAGGAAAAATTATTGACATCACAAAACAATTAAATTAATGGAAAAATTTACCACACACACTGCACAAGCAATTCCATTAAACATTGCAAATGTAGATACGGATCAAATCATCCCGGCCCGTTTTTTAAAAGCGACGGACAAAAAAGGATTTGGTGATAATGTGTTTAGAGATTGGCGTTACGATAAACTCGGAAAGCCAAATTCAGAATTCACACTCAACAATCCACTTTATTCTGGAAGCATATTAATTGCAGGCGATAATTTTGGTTGCGGTTCCAGTCGTGAACATGCGGCATGGGCACTTGTAGGCTATGGATTTAAAGTGATTGTATCTAGTTTTTTTGCTGATATTTTTAAAGGCAATGCCTTAAATAATGGATTGTTGCCTGTTCAAGTTTCTGAAGGTTTTTTAAGCCAACTCTTTGCAGCGATTGAAACAGACGCAACTACGCAGTTTGAAGTCAATTTAGAAACACAAACAATCAGCATCAAAGGCACCGACTTAAGCGAAGGTTTTGAGATTGATCCTTACAAAAAAACATGTATGATCAATGGCTATGATGACATTGATTATTTATTAAGTAAAAAAGAACTTATAGAAGCTTTTGAGCTTCAAAAAACCTATTGATATGAACTTAAAAATCGCTGTATTATCAGGAGATGGCATTGGACCAGAAGTGACGGAACAAGCTGTTAAAGTATTGAAAGCCATTGCTATCAATTTTGATCACAATTTTAAATTTACACCTGCGCCTGTGGGTGCGATTGCTATTGACCAAGTCGGTGATCCGCTTCCAGAAAGCACGCTCGATATCTGTAAAGCCAACGACACCATCTTATTTGGAGCGATTGGACACCCGAAGTACGACAATGACCCGTCGGCAAAAGTACGTCCAGAACAAGGGCTTCTAAAACTTCGTAAAGAATTGGGCTTGTATGCAAATGTAAGACCGGTGAAAGCCTACGAGACTTTACTGAGCAAATCGCCTTTAAAGAAAGATAGAATTCAAGGAACAGATATCAGTATTTACCGAGAATTAACGGGTGGTATTTATTTTGGTGAAAAGAAAATCAGTGCCGATGGCAACACGGCTTCTGATTTGTGTGAGTATTCACGCTATGAAATAGAACGCATTGCGCATTTAGCTTTTATAGCTGCGAAAACAAGACGTCAAAAAGTGACTTTGATTGACAAGGCAAATGTGCTAGAAACGTCGCGACTGTGGCGTAAAGTGGTGGGAGAATTGGCAAAAGAATATCCAGAAATTGAATTGGATTTCTTGTTTGTGGACAATGCCGCCATGCAAATGATTTTGAACCCCACACAGTTTGATGTGATCCTGACCGAAAACTTATTTGGAGATGTCATTAGCGACGAAGCGAGTGTTATTGGAGGTTCTATAGGTTTGTTGGCATCTGCGTCTGTTGGTGACGTGCATTCCATGTTTGAGCCCATCCATGGCTCGTATCCACAAGCCGAAGGCAAAGGGATTGCAAATCCAATTGCGTCGATCTTATCTGCTGCTATGATGCTGGATCATTTTGAGCTTTTTAAAGAGGCTGAATTGATACGGACTGCGGTTGAAAAATCGTTACAACTCAACATTACAACACCCGATTTGAATACGAAATTTGATAACATCACGACTTCTAAGGTGGGTGATTTTATTGAAGACTACATTAACAATCCGGACGATTCCAACCTGAATTTTACAAATATGCATTTGGGACAGTCGACGATTATATAAGGTATGGCTTTAGCCTCCTAAGATAGATTGACTCATTATATATTGAAAATTCGTATATTTGTTGGGACAATTACAGCGTATTATGGGAGCAGTAGAATTAAGAAATAAATTAATTGAGAAGTTCAGTCAATTCATAGAAGATGATTCAAAACTTTTAGCTTTGGACGGTATTTTTGATTCGCTAAACACAAAACACAGTCCATCATTAGTTTCAGAGGCTCATTATAAAATAGTTGAAGAACGTCGTCGGAAATGGAAAACAGGTGAAACTAAAGCACGTAGTTGGGAAATCGTTAAACTCGAACTGAAGCAAAAGCATGGGTTCTAAGCTCAAATAGTGTTTTTAATCTGTCCTATCTAACAGATACATATAAAAAGAATACACCCCTGTAAGGCCCTCTTTACAGGGGTTTTTGTATGCAAAATTTTGAAGGTTTTCCGTCTCTGTGATTTATTGATTTTAAAAAGCAAGTAATTGTATGTCAGGCATTTAAATTAAAATTTTGAAGTCTATTTTTTGGAGAATTAAAAAATATGTCATAAGTTTGAATGATGATGAAGACCCCAAATCTAAATCTTCAAAAGTAATTTAACCGAAGTTTTAGATATTGTTTTACTGAGAATTATTAGTGTGTGCAATCGTAAAGCGACGCATATACTCACAGCTATTTTGGATCATAAAAAACAAAACGTTCCTATGATCCGGAAATGGAGACCTATAGATATGAAATTTATTCTCCATATAAGATGTTGTCGTTTATATGAATGAACCAATAATAATAATCATTATACTAATTTAAAAACAATAGCCATTATGAAACGAAACAGAAAAAAAAGACTCCTAATTATAGGATACTTTTTTACAATTCTTGTCTTAAATGCTCAAGAGCAAACGCTTGATTGTAAATATAATATACAAGAAGCTCTTTTTTATTTAAAAGGAAATAACGCAATAGAAAAAGACAACTTAAAAGCAGTTGAATTTCTAAAACCTTGTTTAGAGATTAAGAATCCAAATGCTCAATTAATTATGGGACATTTATATCTAAATAGTTCTCAAGAAGAAGATATTCAAAAAGGATTTCAATTGATTAAGAAAGCTGCAAAACAAAAGCATCCAGTTGCATTAGAAAATCTAGGGGTCTTATACAAATACGGAAGAGGCTGTAAGCTAAACTATAACAAAGCAAGAAGAGCATTTAAAAAAGCCTCTAAACTTGGTAATCACAAGGCGACTTATAGTCTAGGATATTTATATCTAAAAGGCTTAGGTAACACAAAGCAAGATTATAAAAAAGCCATTGAATGGTTTGAAAAAAGCGAATACCCCATGGCAAACCATTGGTTAGGGATTTGTTATTTAAAAGGCTATGGCGTTACTAAAAATATTGCAAAAGCAAATGATTTATTAAAAGCCAACTTTGAAGAACAACCAACTACTGAAAGTGTCAATTCGGTTATTGAAACTAATTCAGAAAAAGCCGTAAGTCAATTAGAAACCTCAGAAGATGCATCAGTTTCAAATACCATTACAAAAGAAAACGTATATGGAAACTGGAACGGAAAACTTCTTCAATTAGACTGGTCAGGCACAAGTATTGAAGAAAGTATTCCTTTAGAATTAGAATTTAAGTATGATACAATTAATAACAACATTCAATATAAATGGAAAGCTAACTCCGAAGAAAAAACTGGAAACACATCACTAATGGGTGATGCCATCTATTTTGAGAACTTACAGGTTACTTTACCACATAGGTCTTATCATGTAGAGGAACAAAGTACTTTGGAGCATGAGTTCCTTTCAAGTGAGTTGTCTCTTAAAAACATTGCAGGAACGCACTATTTAATAGGCGAAATAGAAAGTTATATTCCAGAATGGAATGAACCTAGTGCTCCTATGCGGTTTGTATTAGCAAAACAAAGTGTGACAACAGAAAATAATATCGAAATTTCAGAAGAAATTTTGCAAGCCTTAGCTACACAAAAAAATAGTTTTATTAAACTTTATCCCAATCCATTTGAAAGCGATTTAATTGTGGCGTACACTTTAAAAGAAGCCAGTCATATTCAAATAAAACTAATGAGTATTCTTGATATGACTCAAACCCATACAATTGAACAAGGAAAACAACAACAAGCAGGAGACTATCGCTATCATTTTGATGGAAGCGCCCTTAAAAAAGGGTTGTATGTGGTTAGTGTTTATGTAAATGGAGTTAAAAAAACAAAATTGATTATAAAAAAATAGAAAGATGAAAAATATATATATATTTTTACTAATGTTAGGACTTTCACAACACTCTATGTTTGCACAAAATTGGAATTTTAATTGGGGAGGGATTGGTTCAGGAAACACTGCTGCAACTAATTCTATTTTCAAATTTAATTTTAACAAACTTGATTTCAGCAAATTAAAGGACGCTAATTTTAAAATTAATATTAATCTTGGAAACTTTGATTTTTCTAACCTCAATGCAAACAATTGTTGTGTAGAAAAACCTTTAGTAGATATTTCTTTTGGTTATAATATTGAAGCAGCCTTAGCTGCAAGTGCTTTAATACAACAAGCACTAGATGATGGATTAGAAAAATGGTTTAACAGACAGCACACTGTTTTGAAAAAGGAAATAGAAAAACAACTCGGACAGTCTTTCTCAAATTATGATGATGCTAGAAATACGTATTTTAAATACCACGAAAAAATTGGGATACAAAAAAATCATACATCAATTGAAAGCAAATACAATGCGAGAAGGTTAGATGGAGAAAACAAAAGATCTATATCCGTTAAAAACTTAAAGTTACTACGTTTAAGAGAAAACGAACTCAAAACAGGCAATATAAATAATTCCTCTTACGGTAATTTTTCATATAATGGTACGTCATTAGACCAAATACAAAGTCTTTCTCAATTACAAAGTTTATGGAGAAATGAATACAGTACTTTTTCAAACGTTCAGCGTAGTTACCATAATAATTATTACACCTATCTAAAAATAAAAAGTATTGGCTATATTACAAATTATAACGACCCCTTAGTGGTGGCGTTATTTAATAAGCAATTGGCAAATTACAATCGGTACGATAGATGGAAACGATTAGACTTAATGCAAGCTTATTTAAATGAAATAAGACCCCCTCTGGCATTACCTAGTGGCTATATATCTCCTAAGTTTTATGCCACTCCACAGTATTTAGAAAATTATGCTGTTAAAAATAGAGGGGGCGGAAAGTCTGTTTTTGATGATGATTATGTATATATTGTTTTTGGCAACATTATTAATTCACATTTTGAATTGCCGCAGATATACTATAACCAGTTTTTTCACTATGCCAAAGAACAAACAGAGAAACTTAGGAATAACGAACTAAATAAATTGCTAAATGAGGTGGAGATAAAACCTTGTGCTGGAGATCCTGTTATTAATCCTGAAATTGTTTCTTCTGGAAGTAGTGGCAAAAAAGGAGGCACATTTGGATGTACTAGAACAGATAAAACCACCTGTGGTGGTGTTTACGGAAAAAAGAACCACAGTGGTTTAGATGTTAAAGCAAATGTAAACGAAAATGCCTTTGCAATGTATAGTGGTACCATAAGCAGTATTAGAAATACTTTTAGTCCTGGAAAATATAAAGGGAACTCTTATGGTAATTTTGTGGTTATAACAACTGTTATCAATGGAAGTACTTACAACATCAAATATAACCACCTAAATAGTGTTTCTGTTACTCAAGGTCAAACAATAAATGTAGGTGATATTATTGGATTAACAGGAAATACAGGAAATGCAGCCGACCCTGATGTTATTCCTCATATTCATCTTCAAGTTTTCAATTCCAACTGGTCTCAAAGCTTAGACCCAGAAGATTTTTTAACCACAAAATTCGATTCAAATTATAACCCAATATCTAATAATTGTCAATAAATATATATATTATGAAAAAAGTAATTTTAATAATTTATTTAACCTTAGTTAGTGCTAACTGTAAAGCACAGAATAATACGATCCATTCAAGTGAAATAACAATAAATGGCACTCAGTTTTTTGGTAAAGAAGCTAGTTTAGTAACTCAACATTTTGGTCAACCATATTCTATTAAAGATTACTACTTTGAAATGGATGATGTAATGTCTCAAAAATATAATTATTATGGCATTATATTTACGGTTATAAACAATAGAACTTATTCATTTGAAATTACAGGGAGTAATTACACTTTTACAAATAATAATATAAAAGTGGGAGATAATATTAGCACATTACAATCCATCTATCCATTAAGTTATGCAAATAAAACAAATAATAGTTTAACGATACGGTTTAATGACATAGATAGATTCATCATAATATTTTTTAGTAGTAAACAAATTACGAAGATAAGGTTGGGGAGTTATTAAACCACAACCGCTAGCAAGAGAAGACAGGCAGGAAGCCATAGCTCAAGTAAATAGATATAAACAGTACAGGAATAACGAACTAAATAAATTGCTAAATGAGGTGGAGTTCGATAACACTTATATTGAAACTGCAACTCCAGACGACAACTATATTTATACTGGATTAAAACAATTTATTTCAAACCCTCTTATCCTATCTGATGGGAATACAATTAATCTAACATTTGGTACAACTATATCGGATGGAATAAGTGCTAATAAAGAAGTTTCTATTGATTTAATTAATGGACTTAAGTACGCAATACAAAACGCTAATAATAATTTAAGTTCTAATAATAAAATCACAAGCATCTATATTTCTGCAACTACTAATGGTAAACATAGTTCAACAAGTAACCACACTAATGGCACTGCAATTGATATAAGTAGAATTAATGGTAAGAAAATGGCAATAACTGGATTAACAAATCAAATTAAAGAATTACAAAAAGCTTTTGATAATTTTCAATATATTAGAGAAAATTTTGGCCCATATTTTAAACATAAATACTATATTGGAAGTGGTGTTTGGAATTACAACCATTCTATTGGAGGCCATAAAGACCATATTCACATAGCAGTTAGAAAATAAGAAAATGAAAAAACTAGTTTTAATTTTGACATTATTAACTTTGAATTGCAACTCGCAAGAAGGGAAAGTAATAGAGTTGGTTGAAGAAGAGTACTCTGAAATGAAGTATATTTTTGCAAGAATACTACCTGAACTCACTGTCCAAAAAGAGTTATATAATGGAGGAGTGTTTTTAACTATTTTTTTAATATCAGATAGCAAGGCAACTCCTGAAGAGTTTTCTCCTGGTACTGAAGAATTTTTAAATAGTTATTTTATTTCAATAACAGAAGATGGGGATTATTACAGTGGAAGCAAGCTATATAAAATTGAAGGATTAATAAACCCGAAGATTTTAGAAATAAAAGAAACTAAGTATCCTGAATTTTACATAAAAATAGAGCATGGTTTTAATAAAAATTTAAGGTTTACTTTTTTTGATTTTAAAGGATTGGAATAAACCCCGTATCCCCAGCTGCCGCACGAATCTTTCCTGTGGTTTATGAAGCTTATTGGGAACGAGAAAGATTCGACGAAGTCAACCCCTGATGCCGCTAGTTTGCGCTCCCGCTAAGTTGTACTTAGTGGAGTCAAAGATTGGCAGGTTTTTTAGTTTGAGTAAATGTAAAGCTAGTTTACGGCCAGTAAGCGCAGCTTAGCGGTAGCGGTGAAATGCAAATTTTAAAGTATTAAAATGAATGTTGGACGAAAAAATAATGAGAGTTATATAAGCTCAAAGTCGGGAGACTTTGCCTTTAGATTTACATTTTAGAAATATCTATTATCTTGTTAATAAAAAAGAATGGG
>Ga0209199_1000355_pt1 | contig 67762 bp, 76 predicted proteins | sample COGITO_mtgs_1105_7_FD_184805 | JGI IMG/M metagenome (GOLD analysis project Ga0209199, IMG submission 184805) | Pelagic marine microbial communities from North Sea - COGITO_mtgs_110523 (SPAdes) (version 2) | ecosystem: Environmental > Aquatic > Marine > Epipelagic ... | reverse complement strand
CTCCAGAAACTCCTTCGACCATTTATAATAGATACTTTGGGCAATGCCTTCACGTCGGCACAACTCGGAGATGGTCTCTTCGCCACGCAATCCATCCAGCACAATGCGTATTTTCTCTTCAGCAGAGGATTGCTTGCGGGTAGCTCGGTGAATGTCCTTGATAGCTTTGTCGGCACCCGTCTGACGTGTCTGCGATTTCTGTCTCATCTTCATTCCCCTTCGGGTCATTACGATGAACCAGAAATCCTCTCTTATGCAATCACGCTAATCTGTTCCATAGGCGCTGACGTCAAACAACGCATATGAAACAAGACGAGTGATATCGTCTTTTGTGTCTGTAATACGTTCGGCATAGCACTGGATGATTGAACGCATATCTCGGTGAGTCACAATCTCTTGAAACTCTTCACACATCATCATCTCAAACTTTGATTGGGTGTCTGGATGAATGAGAAAGACACTGTGAATGTGCGGTGTCTTTGGTTCGTTTGTGTGGGGTCTATTGTGTTTGGTGTTTGGGAAGTCAATGAATTCAAATGTGCGTGGATGTAGATGGAACTTGCGTGTGTAGTTGGTCATTAGGCGACTGGTCAGATGACGATAGAACTTTGCATATGACTTATAGCAGAACTCAATCTTCTGTTTGATTGAAGCATCAACAGGAACGAACGAAGTCGTCACGAAATATGGAATGAAATCATTGTTTTTCATCTCTTCGTGAATCCGACAGACAACAGGCGAAACAAATTTTTTCACGTGTTTATCGCAACAATCTCGTTCGTTCATTTGTCTTACATTCAGTGTCATTGATGATTACGTTCACTTCGTTTACGCAACTGACTTCATCAGCGTTTCAGTTATAAGAATCCAATATCTTGGTTTGGATTCGTTTCTTGTGTTCGCAATAATCTAATCTTTTATAAAACAGCATCACGAATAAATGAACTGTCAGATTTATGAGTAGCACGAGCATAACGATTAACTTGATCTTTCAAGAAGTCGGTGGTTCGGAATAATAAAGTTGATTTTGGATGAAATCTTTCACTGGTTCTTTTTCTCTATAAATGGTGGTTCTAATAAGGAGGTTCTAATCTGGATTATCTTGGTGATGAATGAGTTCAATCTGTTCAACTCAATCATCGTTTTATTATCTATATATTCTTGTTCAATAACTTGATTCAGCAGTTGGTATAGTTGAGTATTTATTGTTTTTGTTATTGCTGGCATCGTTTGGATACAGTTGTTCTAATAGATAGAAACAGTTGCCTATATCTTGGTTTCGGTCGTATCAATCATTGAGACGGAGAAGTTATCTTCTACACAAATGAATGATTGAGATGTCTGTTTTATTTATACAAACAGCGCACAAAAGTATGATAAAATATGAAAAAAATACGGTCAATAGTGTGCGGTATTATGTGGGTCATTAAAAAACAAAAAATCCTATATTAATTGTCGTTTTCGCACACTATTGGTCGGGTAAATATATGTACTTATTTACTGTTTTTGGGTAATATTAGTTATCAGTTAAGAGACATGCTGATTGAAATAAAGCGTCTCAAAACGATAAATAATGTGATTATGAAAAGTGGTTTCTGATATAAAAAAATATTCTAATTTGTATGATGAAGAAAAAATAAGTCACTTTAAAGAACTTTGATTTCTACTCAAAAGAGAAAAATTTGCGAACTTTTTAATGTTATCACTTATCATCAAGTTTCTGCTGATAGAATTGAGACATGTTCATTTGATATTTTAATGTATCATAATTTAAACTAATCATCTCGTGATATATTCTTCAATGTTCACGATAAAATTTTGAAAAACATTATGTTTTACGAAGATACTGATGAGTGTGTTAAGAAGAACATAAAAGCAGACAACTGTATCTTTATCAGCACGCAGCATTTGTATTTTGAGAAGTATCTACAAGAAGAAAAAGATAAGATGATAGAGTTCTGTGAGATTCAAAATGCGAGATACTCAAAAGAGCAGAATGAATACGCACTGTCGTTGTTGCTTAGTAAAGAAGAAGCGCATCAGAAAGCGAGAGCATCTCTGCGAGCAGCATAACTGAACAAACATATCGCACTTGCGTCAGCAATAGCATTTGATTAGAGACGCATATGCGTCTCTTTTTGTTTATCATTCACTGTTTTGTGGTTATCGTTACTAATGGTTATAAAGAAGAAAATCAGCGAAATGTCTCGTGGCGAAGTTCGCAAACTTCGTTATCGGGATGAGTATTGGATTGAAGCACGCAAGCGTGTCTATCTCTATTGGTTCAAGTTTCTTCAACATGCAGAGCGTAGCAATGACTACACGGTAGATTGGAAACAATATCGTGGATGGGGTGGTGCGAACGAGATTCTTGGAAGCAAGTTTGATGACTGGTGGGAAGCACACTGGAAAGAACTGTTCGGCGCCAAGAATGAGGGCGACACTGCGAAGTTCAGCGTCAACAACAAAGCAAAGGCAGACGGCATTCGGTATGCGATGTTGGTCTATGAGTTAGATAACGGGAAACGCACGAACTATGAAATCGCACAAGAGATATTGAAGAATAACAAGACTACGAGCGTGTTAGATGCGTTCGTCGGCGAGAAAGATGTCGTTCAATCTCGTATTGGGCGATACAAACGAACTGCACATCTATATCTGGGAAATGTCTATGAAGGCAGATTGGTTTAGCAATAAGGAACTATTTGAGAATGATTGATGAAAAAACACTAACTAAGGGTCAACTGCGGACACTAAATTCTCTTCGTAAGAGCGTTGGCGATAAGATTGGTGATGCGGCGTTCAGCATATGGTTGAAGGCGCAACAAGGAGAAGACGATGTGGATACGGATGCTATCATCAAAAAGATTGAAAAAGAACTTTCGGAAAATGGCGATACAATTACAGAAAAACGGGATTGAAAATGATTGACGAGAAAGTACTAACGAAGGGTCAACAACGCAAACTGAACGCACTGCGTAAGAGCGTTGGCGATAAGATTGGTGATGTTGCATTTAGCGAGTGGTTGAAGACACAAGCGGTAGCAAAGGTTGAGAAGACAGATGAGGTGGCAGAGAAGATTGTAGAAGCACTGTCGCAATACACTGATGACAAGTCGTTTCGGTTGGGGCGTCGGGGATATGTCATAAAGCGAGCAAAAGGTAAGGGAGCGTCAGGTTTTGTTGCGGAGAAGATTGATTAGTCTCTGTCGCATTTGACTAAATGCAACGACAACAACTCGCACGCAACACATCTAGTGTTGTTTTTAGGTGGTTATTTGACTTTCACAACATTGCGGTGTAACATCTAGACTCTAATACAGCAATTTTGGGGTTTGAGATGATTTACGGATATGCACGAGTATCAACGACTGAGCAGGATTTGACTGTTCAGGAGGAGGCACTCAAAGCAGCAGGGTGTGAAGTCATTCGTAGCGAAAAGGTGTCTGGAACTTCTCGCAACGGTCGGAGCGAACTTCAGAATCTTCTGGATTTCGCACGAGACGGTGATGAGATTGTCGTTACACGTATAGACAGATTGGCGAGGTCGGTGCGTGATTTACAAAATCTCGTGTTTGAGATGAACGATCGTGGTGTTTCGTTGAGGGCAACGGAGCAATCTGTTGACACACGCACGAGTGCGGGAAAGTGTTTTCTGGATATGTTGTCGGTATTTGCAGAATTTGAGACGAATCTGCGTCGGGAGCGACAGATGGAAGGCATTGCGAAGGCGAAGGAGCGTGGCGTCTATCAAGGTCGCAAGCAGACGATTGATGTTGAGAAGGTGCGTGAACTCAAAAAAAGCGGGATGGGAGCATCGGCGATTGCGAAGCAACTGGGAATAGATAGAACATCGGTCTATCGTGTTCTCAAGGATTAGGAGAACACAAAGATGAAACACATACTCACAGCGTTGGTTCTTGGGATTTCACTAATCTTTGCGAGTGGTAGTTTGGTGTATGCGCAGGACTTTCAAAAGGGATTGGAAGCAGCACAGAGAGGTAATTACGCCGTTGCTTATTGGGAATGGACTGTAGCTGCTGAGCAAGGGGATGCTGTTGCTCAGTTATTTTTGGGGCAAATGTTTTTTGAGGGATTAGGCGTTCTCCAAGATTATAAGGTGGCAAAAATTTGGTTCGAAAAATCTGCTAGTAAAAATATTTCAATGGCACAAAACAATCTTGGCTCAATTTACGAAAATGGAAAAGGCGTTGCTCAGGATTTACAGAAGGCTGCTATCTGGTACCAAAAAGCCGCTGTGCAAGGCGATAAAAATGCACAGTTTAATCTTGGTTTAATGTACGAACAGGGTAAAGGCGTTGCTCAGGATTTACATAAGGCTGCTATCTGGTACCAAAAAGCCGCTGTGCAAGGCGATAAAAATGCACAGTTTAATCTTGGTTTAATGAACGAACAGGGTAAAGGCGTTGCTCAGGATCAAAAAGAAGCTGTGAAATGGTTTCGACAAGCAGCTGAGCAAGGGATTATCCAAGCGCAATTTAATCTTGGTTTAATGTACGAACAGGGTAAAGGCGTTGCTCAGGATTTACATAAGGCTGCTATCTGGTACCAAAAAGCCGCTGTGCAAGGCGATAAAAATGCACAGTTTAATCTTGGTTTAATGAACGAACAGGGTAAAGGCGTTGCTCAGGATCAAAAAGAAGCTGTGAAATGGTTTCGACAAGCAGCTGAGCAAGGTAATATGCTGGCACAAAACAATCTTGGCTCAATTTACGAAAATGGAAAAGGCGTTGCTCAGGATTTACAGAAAGCTGTTATCTGGTACCAAAAAGCCGCTGTGCAAGGCGATAAAAATGCACAGTTTAATCTTGGAGCCTTTTATTTCGATGAAGGGGGAGATTTGAATCTTATGTATTCATATATGTGGTTTAAAATATCCTTGGAAAATGGCGTTAATATCGCTAAGGAAAACGTAGATTTTTTAAAAACGAAGATGTCTTCAAGTCATGTAGAAAAAGCAGATTTCTTTATTTATGAATGTTTAAAAAAACAAAGGGGCTGCCTGGAGCGCCTAGCCCATATGACATTTAACCCATTGACTCAAAATAGATAATTGGGTTAATGGGGGCAATTATGCACAGGATCGTCAAAAGGGATTTGAAGCATACAAAAAAAGGTGATTTTGCAACGGTATTGCGTGAATGGCGACCGTTAGCAGAACAAGGGAATGCTGTTGCGCAGTATAATCTGGGTGCGATGTACTACAATGGTCAGGGTGTTCTGCAAAATAATGTCTATGTGCTGATCGGTGTTCATAAACATCTTCTCCTCAGAAAATTAAGAGGTTAATGAAAATGTTCCGCGAGTAACGACATATCTACACATTAGACTTAGAAACCAAAACCGCTATACAATTAGGTAAATACTTATGGTTAAAAAATAATTTTTTCACATTAGAAATGACAGATTTATAGGGTGTGATTTTGGGTCCAAAACAACAAAAATAGTAATTTTTTAATAATTTAAGGCTGAAAGCAGGAATCTCACCGAGGGTTGGTTTTCATCAAGCTCACAGGGTGGAATTCGTAGATATTTTCTTGCTTAAGGGCTTTGTGTCTTGTCATAAATTGATCTATTTCCACTAAAAAATTCTTCAACAAGCGCACTAGGATCTCTATTCGCAATGACATCAGCACTTACAGAAAGCGAAATCAGTGAAGTTATAGAAATGGCACTCTCAGATCATGTGAGTTTTGAGAACATCAAGAAACTATACGGTTTGAGGGAAAAGGACGTAAAAACGCTCATGCGAACAAACCTTAAAGCGGGATCGTACAAAGCTTGGCGCAAAAGAGTGCGAGACTTTTCTGAGCGCCGACAACACTACAAATAAAAATCAGAATGGATAAAACTGGTCTGAGACTTTGACGTTGTGACGGCTTCTCGTCTTCGTGATCTGCGTTTCTGCAAGTTGATTGATGACCCGACCATCATGCCTCTCTAACATCTCCTTATACGTTTCTGTCTGCTTTGGCAGCAGATAAGGCGATACTTCTTTATTCAAGCGGAACCCTAATAAGCGGACTTACCAGAACTCTATTTGTTTGCTGTCAAAAACGATAAATGCAGGTATGAGTTTCTCTAAATTTCTATTAGAAATCGGCTCACCATTTTACGAGGAGCACAAAAAAGAGAGGCAGTCTGTAAGGGCAAGTTCTGCGGAAAAGAGAAGAGCTATTTCTATTTAGAAATGACGGATATAGTGACCAGGCAGCCCACGAACATATCCTGATTGGAGATTTCGGTTTTGTGTGTTTTGTTATAAAATGGGGAACTGAAAACTTCGTATCAGAATTGATTATATTACAAAATAAAAGTGGTAAATATAAGACGCAAAAAAGGCGCATAAAAAAATTTAATATATAAGTTATTGTTTTTATTCGTTTATTTGTAGTTTTCAGTTTGCGAAGCGTAAATTTCTCGCTTCACACTGTTTGTTTTTGGAAAGGCGCTGTTTTCGGACAGCGCTTTTTCTTTTGTCTGTAATGTGGCCTGCAAAATGTCCTAAGCTCCTCACGTACAAATTTGAAGCATATAGACCGCAAAATCTGGGAGAGTATACGTCATGACTTTGAAACGCATGGTTCTGCAAATGGGCCAAGGGACTGATATTCGCGGTGCCGATAGCACGAAAGCAGCTGAGCGTGCTGTGCGCGACGCTTTGTGGCGGAATAATTTACAAATCGCTGATGCGTTGAGACAGCCGCGCAATAGCATGAATATTCACGTCACGATTGGTGCACCCCGGCCTGAAAGTATCGACAAAGATGCCGTCGCTGCTGTTTTTCCATACGGCAAAGTTGAGGTGCTATGCGAAGAGGGTGGTCTTGAGATTGCCACTCCGGGTCGTGACGACTCTACGTTGCTGGCACACGCGGCTGTCGTTGTGCGGATGGAGGTCCTAGATGACATTCCAGCCAGCACGAATGATGGGAGTACTGCAAGATGAGTAACGGACTTGACCGGATAATCTTGGAAATGGGCTCAGGTGCGTCGTTGCGTAGCGGGAATTACACGCGCGCGGCATGTCGGGCGGTGAAGGATGCCATCTATCATTCGAGCCTAAGTTTCCCCAGAGAACTTGGGCTTAACATGGAAGAAGATTTGGTTGTTGAAGTGACCATTGGTGTTCAGGACCCCGAAGCGGTTAATGCTGATGAGGTCCGTGCGATATTACCGCACGGTAAAATCTCAGTAAACGTCGTCAAAGGTGGGCTTAATGTCCCGTACCCCGAACAAGGATACACAACGGTGATCGCTAGCGCTGCAATTGCAGCGTTTGCCGATATGTCGCGATTTCGAGTTGCCGATGGTTCTTCTTCAAAAGCTTCAAGCTGACGGAGTAGCCATCAACAATGGGTAACGGTCGATCACTGCATATTGTAGGTGCCGGTATCATCGGTGTTGCTTGCGCGCTTCGACTTCAATTACATGGCTATCGTGTGACGCTTATTGACCCGAATGATCCGGGCATGGGGTGTTCATATGGGAATGCTGGGATCATACAGATCGGCGCATGCGTTCCGGTCGCGACGCCGGGTGTCTTGCGTGATATCCTACACATGCTCTTGAATTCTGATCAACCTTTGGCCATTCGCTGGCCTTACGTTTTGCATCTTCTACCGTACTTGGCCCGTTTCTTGGCTGCGGCAAGGTCTAGTCAGGTCGAAAGAATAACGCAGATTCTTGCAAATACTCTCAATCATGCCATTGATGGCTTTGCGCCGCTTTTAAAAGCCGCTGATGCGGAGCACCTATTTACGAAAACGGGTGAGCTTTACGTCTATGAGACGGATCGGTCGTTCGAAGCGGCTAAGTCTGCCCATGAGTTACGTCGCCGCCAGGGCGTCAATATTGAGTATCTTGATGCTCGTGGACTGCGCGTTTTGGAACCAGCATTGGGGCCGATCTTTAAGCATGCGGCTTATCTGACAGATTGTGTCGCAGTCAGCGATCCACTCGATTTAACGAAAGCCCTGCTTAATGCATTCTTTGCCGCTGGGGGCGTTCATCTTCGAGAAAAGGTTGTCGGCTTTGAGCAGGTTGATGGCAAAGTTCATCAGATCGTCACCAACGCGCACGTACATCCCTCTGACGCCATTCTTTTGGCGACTGGCGCGTGGTCGAAGCCATTGGCAAAGATAGCCATGATATCACGGTTCCATTCTCTGCAGGACGAACGGATGCGTCTCAAGATCAAACAGAAGTCGACTCGTTGGCCTACCTCGAGCCAAAAGCGGATGGATTTCGTAACTACCTTGGAAAGGGAGTTCGAAGACCTGCCGCAGACCTTCTGGTGGACCGCGCTCAACTACTAACCCTGACGGCACCTTAGATGACAGTGCTTGTGGGGGGCTTGCGTGTCCTGAATACAAATGCGGGTGGAACAGCTCATGGTGTATTCACAGACAAGCCTGAGACGCTCAGTAACGACTTCTTTGTCAATTTGCTAGAAATGGGCACGAAGTGGCAGAAAACTGAGGCTAATGAGAACGTGTTCGAAGGACGGGATGAAGTGACGGGTAAGGTTAAGTGGACCGCAACCGTTGTGGATTTGGTCTTTGGATCGAACTCTCAACTTCGGGCACTTGCGGAGGTGTTTGCGAGTGATGACTCAGGCCAAGCTTTTGTGAACGACTTTGTCGCGGCATGGACGAAGGTTATGAACCTTAATCGGTTCGACTTACGCTAGGTAATAAACAATATATCTTGGGAGAGGGTAGCCAGTTGGCGGCCCTTTTTCGTGGAAAGCCTTAGCCTTTTTTAACGAAGATCGATTTTAAACCCATTTGGCCAATGCCGGGAATCTTGCAATCGATATCGTGGTCCCCGTCAACAAGCCGGATATTCTTAACTTTTGTGCTAACTTTAACGACCGACGACGAGCCTTTAACTTTCAAGTCTTTGATCACAACAACATCGTCACCGTCTTCTAAGATGTTGCTGTTGGAATCTCGCGTGACAGGTTTGGCGTCACTATCGATAGCAACTTGATCTTTCGACCATTCATGCGCACACACAGGGCAGACCAACATTAAGCCATCTTCGTACACGCAATCTGAATGACATTTCGGGCAATCGGGAAGTTCATCCATAAATCAGAAACTCTCTATTGATAAAATTTGAATGCGAACAGTTCAATAATGTTATTGGGACTTTCCGCTAAGGTGATTACTTTAGCAATTACAAAAACATAAATCGAAAACTTGCTCTGGATTTCTAATTGTAAGAATGACATACGCTTATACTGCTAGTAAGCGGTTATATGTCATACTCACACACGGTGAATGTTTAAAGTTAAATTGTGACTGAATTCCTTGAATCAAAATGCCCAGTTTGTAAACTGCAGAAAGCCCAACATTATGTTAGAGTAGATGAATGGCAATATGCTCAATGTAGTGATTGCCAATTTGTTTTTACACATCCTCACCCTGACCAAGCATACTTAAACACACTTTATGAAGTGCCTGAGGGTGTAACAATTGGACAAAGCTCATCAAGGAAACGACGTGCTTTCATGCGCACTTTCTCCCTGCGGAAATATGTGAAGGGTGGTAAGAAGGCCCTTGATATTGGATGAGGTGCAGAATTTATTGTGGAGTCTCTTCGGCAAGTAGGTGCTGATTCATATGGCTTTGATATCAACCCGAATTCCATTGCATTCGCAAAATCGAATTACCCTAAAAGTAAATTCTATCTGAATTCATACGACACGATTTCAGAGTTTTCTGACTTCTTTGATTTCATCTATTCATCGGAAGTCATTGAACACGTGAGCTAGCTGGACGCCTATCTGGAACTTATCAAGAAAGTCTCACGGCCTGATGCGTACGTATATGTGACGACCTCTGATTTTTCATCAGACAAGCGTCCTGCAAATATTTTGGAGTGGGGTGAATTTGCCCCAACTGAACACATCCAGTTCTTTTCAGAAAAAAATCTGATTATCTTGTTTGATCGTTACGGCTTTAAATTCGTTAAACGATTTAAAGATAAGAAGACAGGATTAAAGGCGCTATTTCAGAGAGTTGATTAAACGCCTCGAGTGCCATTTTAATTTAAGGCGTTCTATCTAAAAAAGCCTCAAGCTTATCTGCCCATTTATGTGCATCCAACATCGGTCCTGTATGACCGTATGGCGTATCGATTTCTACAAATTCTGCATCCACGCCATGCGCTTTCAGTGCGTCGACTGTTGGCTGGCCAAGTTTGACATCAACAACACTATCCGTTGATGCGAGAACATTGAGTAGAGGGGCCTTAAATTTTGATACATCGGCGGAAGACGCAATGCCGGCTTCATAAAGGATAGATAATGCGTTCGCATCAAATTCATGAGACCAGCTTTCAGCAAGATTTCGGATAATTTTATCACGCTTTATTGCATCGTCATTAGTGGCTTTGAGATAATCCCCAAGGCCGTACTTTGTTAATGTTTCCATGCGAACTTCGACCATCTTTTCGCGAACACCTCCGGCTAAATCCTCGTTGCCGTAGTAGTGTCCATCATTCCATCCGGCACAGTCTGCAAACCGCGCGCGAATTCGGGCAATATCTTTGAGTGTGTGTTCTCGTTTAAGAACGCCGGCAATTGGTATTAAAGCCCGCATGCGATCTGGGTATTTAGCACCCCAAAGGAATGTGAGGTGCCCACCATAAGAATACCCCATCACGGCTTTTAACTGCTCGATCTCCAGGTGATCAAGAAGGTCGTGTTGCGCTGCGATCATGTCCAATATTGTATATTTTGGAAAGTCTGGTCCATAGGGTTTGCCGGTCGCTGGATTGGTCTCGCCGGGGCCAGAGCTTCCATATGCAGAACCAATCATGTTGGAACACACGACAAAATACTTGTCTGTATTGACGGCCTTGCCGGGTCCAATCAGATTGTAGCCCCATCCCAAGGCATCACCTGCCGCATGTGGCGTGTTTGTGTAACCATGACAGACCAGAATGGCATTGTTCCCGTCTGGTGCAAGCTCGCCATAAGTCTCGTAAGCAATGGTGAGTTTAGCCATCACGACCCCGGTCGTTAATTTAAAGTCTGCGAACGTTTGTGTCTTGGAATTTGGCAGCAACATTATTTATCGTTCCATTTTGAAGATTGGGGCACCGAGTTTGCACTTAAGCATTAAAATTCAAAAAACATCAGAGAAAATAATATTTGATGACAGAATATTTGCATTTTGTCGTGATGTTCAGAAATAATAGCCAATGACGAATTTTGATCTACATACCGACGCTATAGTCTTTGATGCAGCGGCACACTTACTTCGTGATCACCGGTTTATTGAGAATTATCTTGATGGGGGTGTTGATGTGTTGATGCCAACGTTGGCAACCAACGATACGTCAACGCAGGCGCTTCGAAAGATTGCGACATGGCACAAGCGTGTTCGAGAAGACAAACGATTGCAGTTTGTCAGTTCAACAACCGATATCAGAGAAAATAAAGCTGTTGGGCGCACGTCCGTTATTTTGCATTCCCAAGGCGCTGATTTGATTGAGAATGATGTTAATTTACTCGATACTTTTAAGGCGCTTGGCGTTGGTGTCATGCAACTGGCATACAATGAAAAAAAACAGACTGGGTGACGGTGCGGGCGAAAGGACGGATGCGGGGTTATCGGTCTTTGGGCTCAAAGCTGTAGAACGCTGTAACCAGATTGGTATCGTTGTTGATTGTGCGCATACAGGATCTCGCAAATCTTTTGATGCGATGGAAGTATCTGAGAAACCCGTTGTGTCTTCTCATGCCAATCCAAAAGGGGCATTCGATACGGCCCGTAATATTTCAGATGAGCAAATTAGATCGGTCGCGGCTACGGGTGGATTAACTGGGATTGTTGGATATCCCGCGTTCCTGTCTGCAGCACAACAACCAACATTGGATTGTTTTATTGATCATCTAAGTTACGTGGCTGATCTCGTAGGCATTGAACACGTGGCACTTGGAATTGATTATTTCCTGGGTCAAGTCGGCGTAGCTGATGATGCCATTGCAACGAGAGAATATGAAGGGCGTATCGCCGAAGGTCGCTGGCGACGAGCAGATTATCCGCCGCCACCATATTATTACCCTAAAGGTATCGAAATGCCTGAAAAGCTTCCAATCTTAACAACCCGATTATTAGAGCGTGGATATTCTGAAACTAAAATTCGCGCGGTGCTTGGTGAAAATTGGATGCGTGTTCTGGCGGGCTGCTGGGATGCAGTATAGTGCCGATTGATGAAATCCAGGTTGCTGATGTGCGCCTGGAATTTACTTGGGTCGGCCGGACGCGCCAGTCAAAAGAACCTGTGCTCGTGTTTTTACATGAAGGTCTTGGATGCATCGCTATGTGGCGAAACTTCCCAGAGCAACTTTGTCATGCTCTCGATATGCCGGGGTTTGCCTATAGTCGCGCTGGGTATGGCGGGTCAGATGGCATTGAGCTGCCTCGACCGATCACATACCAGGAAGATGAAGCTAAGGTTTTGGTAGATATTCTGAATGCGCTGAAGATTGAACGTGCGATACATATTGGTCATTCTGATGGTGGTACAATTGCATTGATCCATGCGGCTATCGATAAACGGGATCGTGTAATTGGTGCCGTAACAATGGCGGCCCACGTTTTTAATGAGGTCATTTGTATTGAGGGCATTCGTGAGGCACGTGTTATTTGGGATACGACGGACCTTCGAGAAAAACTCAAACGATACCATGGGGACAATGTCGATAATGCGTTTCTTGGTTGGAACGATACTTGGCAGCGGGATGATTATTGGCATTGGAACATAGAGAAATACCTCCAAGATATTTCTTGTCCGTTGCTCGTGATGCAGGGCAATGACGACCATTACGGCTCTGAACACCAAGTAGATAGCATCATTAAAGGTGTGGCCGGACCCGCACAAAAGGAAATGCTGGATGACTGCGGTCACAATCCTCATCTGGATCAGCCAGAGATAACGATCTCGGCCATAAAGCATTTTCTTGAAGTGAATGGCCGAGGGCGCTAAACAATCAGCATGACAACAAGTGTATTCATAGATGGTGCCGAGGGCACAACGGGACTGCAAATCAGAACGCGCCTTGAGCAGCGTGAAGATGTTGCATTGTTGACCTTGGGTGATGCGGATCGGAAAGACGCAGCGAAACGTTCAGCAATGCTGAATGCGTGTGACGTGGCGATACTGTGTTTGCCAGATGATGCTGCGCGCAAAGCTGTTGCCATGATCAATAATCCTGACGTCTGTGTTATCGACGCATCTACGGCGCATAGAACAGCTGAAGGATGGGATTATGGGTTCCCAGAAATGGACCCAGGCCATGGCGCAATTATTGCTGCCTCAAAACGAGTCGCAAATACAGGATGCTATGCGGTCGCGTCCGTTGCGATGTTGCGGCCTTTGATTGCTGACGGTTTATTACCTGCGGAGTGGCCGATTACAATTAATGCAGTCTCTGGGTATTCAGGGGGCGGCAAGAAAATGATCGCCAGTTTTGAAGACCCGTCTGCACCTGATCCAATCGATACACCTTTTCGCGTTTATGAACTTGGGTTAGCGCACAAGCATGTACCCGAGATTCAAACATGGTCAGGTTTGGCCTATGCGCCGATTTTCGTGCCAAGTGTTGGTCGGTATCGTGAAGGTATGATTGTGCAAATTCCTTTGCAGTTGGCTGCGATGGGTGGGGCGCCATCAGCGGATAATGTGCACGATATTCTCGCTAGCCATTACGAAGGGCGGCAGTTTGTTACTGTGGCGGATTTGGTTAAAGGTGAGGGTAATCCGGTTTTAGATCCAGAAGCTCTTAACGGTACGAATGAATTGCGTCTGCATGTGTTTGCAAACAAAGCTGCGGACCAAGCCGTTATTGTCGGTGTCCTTGATAACCTAGGCAAAGGTGCATCAGGTCAGGCTGTACAATGTATGAACCTGATGATCGGTGCACCTGAAGAATCCGGTCTTATCGACTCAGTGCTGCTTTAAGCGCGTTTATCTGTTTCCAAGATACTCACGAATACGACGGATGGCTTCGCGGATATTTTCCGTTGAATTCGCATATGAGAACCGAACGTAACCTTCTCCCTGTGCGCCAAAACTTGTTCCGGCAATGATAGCGACGCCTGTTTCTTGTAATAGGTTATCTTGAAGCTCGCGTGCTGACATGCCCGTATCTTCGATATTCGGGAATGCATAGAATGCACCGCCAGGCTCTATACACCGAAACCCAGGAACTTGGTTGAGCTCCGACACAATGACACGTCGGCGCTCATCAAAGGCACTGACCATCGTATCAACAGCATCCTGCGAGCCTTCGAGAGCGGCAATGCCTGCATACTGGGTCGGCGCATTGACGCAAGAATGGCAGTTGATAGCGAGACGTGTTGCGTGGTCCACCAAAGCATCTGGCCAAACCGCATAACCCAATCGCCATCCGGTCATCGCATAGGTTTTAGACCAGCCGTCCAGCATAATCACACGGTCGCGCAGATTTTCGTATTCAAGCATGCTGACGTGTTCACGTCCGTCGTAAAGCATCCGGCCATATATCTCATCTGACATGATCGCAACGTGGGGATGGTCCTCAAGCCCTTTGGCGAGCTTGTCCATTTCGGCGCGGGGCACTGTCCCGCCAGTTGGGTTCGCAGGGGAGTTTATGATAATCAACCGTGTGGCAGGCGTAATCAATTCAAGCACTTCATCTGCTGAGAATGAAAAACCGTTCTCTTCATGCAATGCCATGGGCACGGGCTTGGCGCCGGTGAACTTGATCACAGACTCGTAAATCGGAAAGCCGGGATTTGGATAAATAATCTCAGTGCCAGGTGCGCCAAACATTGTAATCGCAAAGAACATAGTCGGTTTGCCGCCAGGCATGATCACAACGTTGTCCGGATTGACCTCGCATTTTCTATATTTTGCGATGTCCGCCGCAACAGCTTCGCGAAGTTCGGGAATGCCGTTTGCAGGGGTGTAACCGTGATGCCCGTTTTTCAATGCTTTAATAGCAGCTTCAACAATATGTTCCGGGGTTTTAAAATCAGGCTGACCAATACCGAGGTTAATGACGTCCATGCCACCTTGAGCCAATTTATTGGCTCGGGCCAAGACTTCAAAAGCTGATTCTGTGCCTAAACGGTTCATGGCTTCGACAAGTTGTAGCATGTTTTCCTCCTCAAGATATTGATTGCACGCACTATGCCGACTAGCGTGCATTCTGTCACCGCATTTGCAGTGAAAATTATAGATGGGGATTTACGAAGATGAATGGTGCAGAAGCATTGGTTCGCAGCTTGGCGGGTTCAGGTATTGATGTATGTTTTACGAACCCTGGCACGTCAGAAATGCATTTTGTTGCAGCTCTGGATCGGCTTGATCTCATCTATTGTGTTCTGGCATTACAAGAGAACGTGGCAACCGGTGCGGCGGATGGATATGCGCGGATGACCGGTCAACCTGCTGCGACCTTGTTACATTTGGGTCCTGGGTTCGGGAATGGCTTGGCTAATGTTCACAACGCCAAAAAAGCCCGTGTCCCTATGATTAATATCGTAGGAGAGCACGCGAGTTATCATATTAAATATAATGCACCACTGACGTCCGATATTGAGGCGATCGTCACACCCGTATCTGATTATGTCGTGACATCAAGTCACCCTGATGATGTTGGTACGGACGCAGCACGCGCTGTCGCACAGGCTAAAACCTGGCCGGGTAAAATCGCTACAATGATTTTGCCCGCTGACATGGCTTGGTCGAAAACTGATATCGTTGGCGATGGGCTGCTGCCGGATGCGCCGGGTCGTGTTGTTGCTGAAGAAGTTGAAGCCGTTGCAGCGGCGCTCAAATCTGACAAAAAGGCTGTGATGTTCTGTTCTGGTGCAGTGCTTATTGATCCCAATCTGGAAAAGCTTGGCAAAGTACGTGCGGCATCTGGTGTGGATTTGATTTCACAAACATCGAATCGTCGTATTGACCGCGGTGCTGGGCGTGTCGTTGTCGACAAATTACCTTATGTTGTGGATCTCGCCATTGAGACCCTTAAGGATTATGACGTTATTATCCTTGTGGGCACAGATGAGCCTGTTGGTTTCTTTGCGTACCCAGAAAAGCCAAGTAAATTGTCGCCTGAAGGTGCGGAAATTTTACGATTAGCCGGACCAGAACAAAATACGTTCGAAGCATTAGATATGTTGATCGATGCGTTAGATGCTAAGGACTTAGAGGTTGAAGTTGCAGCCTATGAAGAGGCGGCTGATATCAGCAAACTTTCAGGACCCATCACCCCAGAGGCGATCTCGGCCGCATTCCATGCGCATATGCCCGAAGACGCGATTATTTGTGATGAGAGCATAACCACTGGCCGTGCATTCTATCCGGATGGCCGGAATGCTAAGCCGCATTCACTCCTTCAAGTGACGGGGGGGGCGATTGGCGATGGGATGCCTATGGCTGTAGGCGCTGCAATCGCGTGTCCGGACCGCCGTGTTATTGTCCTGCAGTCGGATGGCTCTGCGATGTATACCAATCAAGCGCTTTGGACGATGGCGCGTGAAGGCCTGGATATCGCGATCTTGCTGTTCTCGAACCGATGCTATCGGATTTTGGAAGGTGAGATGAAAGGCGTTGGCGTTGAAAAGATGGGGCACGTTGCCGAAAGCATGTTTAGTCTAGCTGATCCCGAAATTGATTGGTGTAAAATGGCAGAAAGCATGGGTGTTTCAGGCACGCGTGTCGACGATGCTAGCGAGCTTTCAGCGGCTATTAAGCGCGCAGTAACCCATGAAGGCCCATTCCTCGTTGAGATTGTTTTCTAGTCGATCGATATCCATACGATTGCTCCCATAGTAGGTGACTTGACGAGGCCCGGGGCAGGGGTTATTGAGTGCGACCTATCGCGTTCAGCTTAGTTTTAGAGCAGGATGCTGATGCAGTGTGGTGGCTGTAGCTCAGTTGGTTAGAGCATCGGCTTGTGGTGCCGAGGGTCGGGGGTTCAAATCCCCTCAGCCACCCCATCTCTTATCAAAGCCTAGACGGGCTAAGGGTTTCAGAGAAATAAAAGATTAACACTCCTTCAAGTGGTACAAAGTGAGCCGTATGGCAACCCCATGGGCTTAACATTGAGACGCGCTTAAGCATTTGCAACCCGAGTTCAAGTTCTATCCAAGTAAGAATCCTAGTTTCGGCTGATTAATTTTAATTAGATTGGCAGGCATCCGCCATTTTATTGATAGAGACGGCCTCTTAGAGGTAAGTAAAGGTTACATCCCTATAGTCTACTATAGTCAACGTTGGTCAACGTAACCTCCATTGATATTCTACCATAGTCTCTATAATCCTTCTCTATATGGTCTACCTTCGATGATAGACCTTAGAACCTACCCCTCCTTATAGCCCTCTAAGATCTCTATAGGTCTCTGGCTCTATAGGTACATTAAGTACCTTGAGTTAAACCTTACGGAATACATTCAGTCTTGATACAGGAACATCTATCATTATTCTTTATCCTGTAACCACTTTCGATGGCCCTGCCTTTCATAGCCAAGATAATAGTCTACTTAATGTCAGACTAAAATTGTCAAAACTTCCGGGAGATATCGTCGCCAGCCCGATGTTTAATCCATTCGTCATGCGGTAAATCTCACTGCCGATATTAACGCGCAAAAGAGGCTAAAGGGGCCGAAAATTATCGTCACAATCCAGACGATGGATCTCCTGCATGCCACGCCACGCCATCGCCGCGATCCATGACGTCGAACGCAGCCATGTCTTGGTCATCAATTATAAAATGTTGCAAGTCCAAGTTTTCTCTCATTCGGGACTCGTCCACAGTCTTTGGCAACACCGCATATCCTTTCTGCAAACCCCATTTCAGAAGGAGTTGCGCTTCAGTGACAGAGTATTTGGCAGCCATCATTTTGAATGATGAATCCAGTGCCATACCTTCAAGCTTCATATCATCGGGTTTTCCACTATTCTGCCCGGGTTTTCCGCGCCAGTTCGCTAAAGGTAAGAGAGAACTGTAAGCAATAATGGAAATATTCTTGCGCCTGAGAAATGAGATAAGTTCAGGTCTTTGAAACCAGGGATGGAGTTCGATCTGGTTGGCATCAGGCATTGGCAATCCGGCATTCTTGATCTCTGCGATATGGCTCTCCCTGTAATTGGCCAGACCTACGAAACGCGTCTTCCCAGCTTTCTTCATATCGCAACAGGCACGCCATTGATCCAGTCGCTCATCTATCGCAAACGGTGCATGGATCAGATAAAAGATCGACATAATCCAGTTCAAGTCGTTGCAAACTCGAATCAAAAGCCGCAACGGTACCAGCGTAGTCTTTGGTTTCCATGCCACGTTGCGGATTTCCTGGCCACAATTTCGTGGTTACAAAGATATCTCGCCGATCAAGTCCAAGCGTCGATTTTGCACCGGTTATCGTGCGCCCAATACCTGCTTCATTCTTATACCACTCAGCACTATCCAGATGCCGATAACCAAGCTTGAGAGCCGTGTAACAAGCAAGTTCAACCTCGTCATCCGGAATCAGATAAGTGCCAAAACCAATTTGCGGCAATACAGCTTGTAGTGATTCATTAGTCATTTGTTTTCTTGTTTATTTCGTCGCCAACCCTGTCCGTCGTCATGCAATTGGAACACTCAACAGCCTAATCTAAGAGAGGACCTGGCTCATCTTGTTGATAATACTAAGCGGCGTATTTGCGGTATTGCAAGCGCCGGGTCTCCATTGTTTTCCGTTTGATCCTTTCTCGTTTTTTAAAATTAATTGTCACTGAAACTGGTCATTGGGTTTCTTGCTAGGCGTCCGATGATGGCTCTCAGCGTTTATGCGTTCTTAAGTGTCCTGCTTATTGCAGGGCAGATATACCAGGTTTTAAAAGATACTGGGTACAGAGTTACCCTTGAGGCAGCGACCTCATATTCAAAGTCAATTAGCGACGTCCGAGAATATTATTCATCTCAGGTTGTGCCGCGCGCAAGTGAGACTGGGATGACTATTTCTCATGATTTCCGCAATCTTGATAACGCCATTCCCTTACCTGCAATATTAACGATCGAGATAGGCGAAATATCGAGCTCGCAGCGTGGGGGTGGGGATTTTCGCTTTTTTAGTTCGTATCCATTCCCATGGAGAAAGAGCGGTGGAGTGCAAAACGATATAGAGCAAGCAGTCCTAACAACTTGTAAGCTGCAGGTACTCGTGGTCCGTTAAAGTTGGTATGAGGCGACCAATCTTATATGCCAGCTCTTCTCGAACTTGGTGATTAACGTCTTTGGCCAGAACAAGGTCAGCTTGCAGAGGAGAGCCATCGTTTTTTGCAACGGCTTTACGTACTGCGGGGTCTTCGTCTGTCGCAAAGAAATAGAGGAATTCAGGTGCAAGGTCCTCATGGGACGCAAGTTCAGCACGAGCCTTGGCATCGCCTTTAGCGGCAACCCTTTTGGCTTCGTCATATGACGGTGTTTTCTTTTGACCTGCTTTAGGCTTTTTATTGCCTTTTTTACGACCTAATACCCAATCGAGCACTGGTTTTTTCTCGAATGCTGCGTGATGCTAATCATCAAAATAAATGACATAATTTTATAGTTAACGCTAGGGTGACACAGCGCTCGTGAGAAGTAAAAAACGTCATAAAGTTAAGATTAATGCGAAGATTTTATGTACAGCAAACTTAATCGCTATGCATTAAACTCTGGATCGTTTTTAGAGCCCCCACGGCACGAAGGTGACGTCATCGTTAGACCGCCTCGTGCTGTCCATTCTGCAGGCGTATGAGTTTCCATCGATAGTGCATGAACAGGACCGGTGAGCTCATCTTTGAGGGCAGCATTTATCAATTGATGGCGACCCACAAGACGAAGTCCTTCAAACGTTTCTGAGACAACAATCAGTTTAAAATGTGACTCTGACCCAGGTAGCACATTGTGCATATGGCTTTCGTTGGTCACTTCGAGATGCAGGGGCTGGATAGCGTCGATAACTTTTTGCTCAATCGATTGCGCAATAATCATAGTAGCACCCCTTTAATAAATACATTTTGTTGATTTAAATAAGCTTAGTGGAGCCCGCCTGCAAGCTGGATTCATATTATGCTGTGCGGTCGTTCTGAGTTCTATCTTTAAGATATTGAAAAATCTTCAAGAATAATGCACTATTAAGTGGTAAATACTTTAAACATACTTCTAAATATAAAAGAGGCAAAAGTGCCCAAGAAAAAAACAAAGTCCGAAAGCAAATCAAAATTGACTGGGAAGCCAAGGAAACCTGAGGCTTCTTCACTCATTCATTTGCCTCTTGGTGTCTCGCATCCGGTTGATATTCACGTAGGTGGTCGACTGAGGGCACGACGTACACTTCTTGGATTGGCGCAAGAAATGTTGGCGGATGCTGTTGATTTAACGTTCCAGCAAATCCAAAAATACGAACGAGGGGCGAATCGGATTGGTGCAAGCAAGCTATTTCAGTTTACCCAGATACTGGGTATTTCGGTGGCGTATTTCTTTGATGACCTGGATGGTAAGTTAGGGGATCCTGCTGCTGGTTATCAGGTTGGGATGGGCTACAAAGATAACAGTCCCCCCGAGCGAGACGAGATGAATAGGCGTGAAACCCTTGAACTTGTTCGTGCTTATTATCAGATCAAAGATGTTGAGAAACACAAGGCTTTGCGCATGATGTTTGAATCCTTAGCGAATGCTTCGGAAGCAAAGTAAAAGAAATAGCTCTGAATCTCATTATATCCCCATAAAATGCACTGCTGCGACTTGCCGGACGGTTAGCAAGACGGTATTTATCTTTCCTATAACCTCTTTGCACGAAGTCATCGTTTTTGGCTTCGTTTCTGGGTAAAGGCGGTTTATGACGTCCTGGGAAAACATCGACTTTTGAGATCGTTATTGTGTCTTAAAAGCCGGAAACCGCGGATCGCAAGGCAAGTGCATCAAGCACATGGCCGCAACGAGGAGAGTTCTGCATGACATCGGATGCTGCAGCCAGAAAACATTCAATCGACCTACAAATGGCGCATGCCATCCGCTTCCTTGCCGCAGATGCGGTGCAGGCAGCGAAGTCAGGTCATCCCGGCATGCCAATGGGAATGGCGGATGTTGCGACAGTCCTATTTACTAAGTTTCTGAAATTTGATGCGGCGCAGCCTTCTTGGCCAGATCGAGATCGTTTCATACTGTCAGCTGGTCACGGTTCAATGCTTATTTATTCGTTGCTGCATTTGACCGGTTACGAAGACATGACCATGGACGAGCTTCGTAATTTCCGCCAAATGGGCGCCAAGACCGCAGGCCATCCTGAGTATGGTCATGCCGAAGGTATTGAGACGACCACTGGCCCATTGGGGCAGGGGATTGCAAATGCTGTCGGTATGGCATTGGCCGAGCGGATGATGAATGCCCGCTTTGGCGATGATCTTGTTGATCACCACACATATGCAATCGTTGGTGACGGCTGTCTGATGGAAGGTATCAGTCACGAGGCAATCTCGATGGCGGGTCATCTTGGCTTGTCCAAACTGATTGTCCTTTTTGATGATAATGGAATTTCTATTGATGGCGGCACCGATATGGCCGTGTCAGACGATCAACTTGCGCGCTTCAAGGCATCTAACTGGGATGTTCAGGCTGTAGATGGCCATGATCATGCTGCTGTTGCCGCAGCTATTGAGGCTGCAAAGGTGAGTGATAAACCTTCCATGATCGCGTGTAAGACAACCATCGGATTTGGTGCGCCAACCAAGGCTGGCACAGCATCAACCCATGGCGCGCCTTTGGGAGATGAAGAAATTGCGGGTGCTCGTGAAGCCCTTGGCTGGTCAGCAGCACCTTTTGAAGTACCTGACGATGTTCTGAGCGCTTGGCGTGCTGCAGGTAGTCGTGGCGCCTCTGTGCGCACAGCTTGGGAGGGACGCCTTGCTAGTGCACCAGATGCTGATACGTTCACACGTACGGCAGCTGGTATTTTGCCATCAGGTATTTCTGAAGCTGTTATTGCTCATAAAAAACGCGTCTCTGATGAGCAGCCAAAATGGGCAACCCGTGTTGCATCTGGCGAGTCACTTAATGTGCTAACACCGATTGTCACGGAACTCGTTTCTGGTTCGGCTGATTTAACAGGCTCAAATAATACAAAGACGCCTGACACGAATTCAGTAACACCATCTGATTTTTCTCAGCGTTATATCCATTATGGTGTGCGTGAGCATGGGATGGCTGCAGCAATGAATGGTATCGCCCTGCATGGTGGTCTTATTCCAACCAGCGGAACATTCCTGGTTTTTGCAGATTACATGCGCGGCAGTATCCGATTGTCAGCATTAATGGGGCAGCGTGTCCTTTATGTTCTCACCCATGACAGTATTGGCTTGGGTGAAGACGGACCAACACACCAGCCGGTCGAGACGATTTCGACACTGCGAGCGACACCAAACTTCTTGATGTTTCGTCCATGTGACGGCGTTGAAGCTGTTGAGTGTTGGCAGGTGGCACTTGAGAATGCATCTGGTCCATCCGGGTTTGCATTGTCACGTCAAGGTGTGCCGACGTTACGTACATCCCATACGGACGAGAACTTATCCGCAAAAGGCGGTTATGTCCTTGCTGAAGCTAAAGCATCTGCCCGCCAGGTTACGATCATGGCAACCGGATCTGAAGTCCACTTAGCGGTTGAAGCACGTGCCACACTCGAAGCTGAGGGCATTGGCGCTGCGGTTGTTTCAATGCCTTGCTGGGAACTGTTCGACGAACAGGATGCTGATTACCGTCGTGATGTGCTTGGCACAGGTGTGTGGATCGCGGTTGAGGCGGCGGTTCGCCATGGCTGGGACAAATACATTGGACCAGAAGGCGGATTTGTTGGAATGCATGGCTTTGGTGCCTCTGCGCCAGCAAATGAACTTTATAAACATTTTGGAATCACAGCCGAGGCAATCGTTGCCCAGGCCAAAGAGAGACTAGCTTGATTAGCTTGGATTTGAGGGACACGTAAAATGAATAAACAGGAACTTTTTCAGACTGCTGTTGCAATGGTTGCGAATAACAAAGGATTGTTGGCCGCGGACGAAAGCACGGGAACTATGGGCAAGCGCCTAGATTCAATTGGTGTTGAAAATGCCGAGCCAAATCGCCGCGATTATCGCGAGATGCTTTTCCGTGCAAATGGCTTTGGCGACTTTATTTCTGGCGTCATTTTATATGATGAGACGATCCGCCAGAACGCTGCAGATGGTACGTCGCTGGTTAAAATCCTTCAGGATGCGGGATCAATTCCTGGGATTAAAGTTGATGGTGGTGCCAAGGCGCTTCCTGGACGTCCAGCAGAAAAAATAACCGAAGGACTTGATGGGCTGCCTGAACGAGTTGCTGAATATTATCAGCTTGGGGCTCGGTTTGCGAAATGGCGTGCTGTAATTGATATCGATGAAGGTATCCCAAGCCGCTATGCCATCCACACAAACGCGCATGCGTTGGCGCGTTATGCAAAAATCTGCCAAGAGGGCGGTTTATGCCCAATCGTTGAACCTGAGGTCATTATGGATGGTGCACACGATATTGGTCGATGCCAGGAAGTAACCGAAGAAGTCCTTGAAGTCGTATATCGAGAGCTGCATCTCCAAGAGGTTTATCTGGAAGGCACAATCCTTAAGCCCAACATGATTATCTCTGGTAAAAAATGTGCGACACAGGCAAGTGCCGAAGACGTTGCTCAGAAAACTGTTGAGACACTCCTAAGATGCGTGCCTGCAGCAGTTGCGGGAATCATGTTCTTGTCTGGTGGTCAATCTGAAGAAGATGCAACCAAGCATTTGGACCTGATGAACGCTGGTTCTGACCTTCCTTGGAAATTGAGCTTTTCATACGGACGTGCGCTACAGCAAAGTGCGCTCAGCGCATGGAAAGGTGAAAGCGCCAATGTTGCGGCGGGTCAGCAGGCATTCCTCGAGCGTGCGCGCGCTAATAGCCAGGCATGTGCTGGGACATATTCTAAGGCGGCATAACGGAGCTATCTCAATCATGGTCAAGATTGCACCCTCTATACTCTCAGCAGATTTCGCACGTTTCGGCGAAGAAATTCGTGCGATAGATGCTGCTGGGTGTGACTACGTTCATATTGATGTGATGGATGGCCATTTCGTGCCGAATTTGACGTTTGGTCCTCCTATTATTGCAAAGCTGCGACCTCACACGTCCAAGCCTTTCGATGTGCATCTGATGATCAATCCGGCGCAACCATACTTGGAAGAGTATGCGAATGCGGGTGCAGATATCATCACGGTGCATGCCGAAGCTGATAAACACCTGGATCGCTCGTTGCAGGTTATTCGGTCACTTGGAAAGAAAGCAGGCGTTTCGTTGAATCCTGCAACACCTGAAAGTGTGCTTGAATACGTCCTAGATAAAGTCGATCTGATTTTGGTGATGAGTGTGAACCCAGGATTTGGTGGACAAAGCTTTATCCCGTCTCAGCTAGATAAAATACGCCGTATTCGTAAGATGATTGGTGATCGCCCCATTGAACTTGAAGTCGATGGTGGTGTGAACGCCGACACCATAAGTGATGTTGTCGCAGCTGGTGCGGACGTGCTGGTGGCAGGAAGCGCCGTGTTTAAAGGCGATGACTATGCCGCTACGATTGGTGCGTTACGGTCTGCTGTCTAACGAAAAACAAAACTGATTATGAAATAAGTGCGATCTCTTCTTCGCTAAGGCTGCCCGGGACCATAGTTACAGGAACTCGAAGCTTGCCAGCCATTTTCTCAACCAAGTACGTGACAAGCGGGCCTGGTCCATCTGTACCTGATGCCACACCAAGAACGAGAAGGGAGATCCCATCTTCTTCTTCGATCAATTTAACAACTTCTTCGCGCAGTTGACCCTCGCGAATGTAAAGCACAGGCATATGCCCGGTGCGTTTTTGGACGACAGAAGCGACAACATTGAGCATTTCTTCAGCTTCTTCGCGTGCTTCATCGCGCATACGCTCGCCAACGGCCATCCAATGTGAAAATTCTGTTGGCTCGATAACGTAGATAAGAGCAACCCGGCCACCTGAATTTGTTGCACGTTTACATGCAAATTGGAGCGCTGCTGCAAATTCTTCTGTTTCATCGACCACACATAGGAAGGTACGGCCTGTCAGTTGCTTTACGGGTGCATCGCCTTCTGGTGTGGCGGGGGTATCAGCATTGTCAGTCATGGCCTATCTCCTCTTAAAGGCGGCATTTGCCAACCATCCTGCAAAGCATGCGATGATCACGGCAAATATTCCATATAGTAGCGCATGGTCATGGGCAAAATTATAAACCTTAGCCTCAAGGCCAAATTTGCGAACATTCAATAACGTCGTTTCGCTCGTAATAATTTCATTATCACGGACAAGATAGGTCTCAATTGCAAATTCGCCAACCGACACATTTGCTGGAAACTCTATACGTGTCCGAAAGAGCATGTCATTTAAAAACAATAAGGGTGAGGCATCTTCTGAGTAAAGTTTTTTGCGTACCTTTTCGCGGACTAAAGCAGCACTGAATGCAATAGCTTGTGCTGCGTTTGCATCTTCTTTCTCGGGCAAAATCTGGATATCATCAAGGCCAATCTGGTGACGTGTAAGAACATCAGCAGGTAGCATCTTGTTGACCGGCTTATTTGATGAAACCCAATAATATGATGGAATATCATCAAAAGCGAGATTGTCTGTATTCACCCAAATGCCAAATTTTTTCTCTTTGAGATGCACGGTTTTACGCTCTAAAGGGCCTCGAACGACGACGATGACATCGCCTGGGCCACGCTTTGCACCAAACAGTAAAAGCTCAGTGCCTGCAAAACCGGCTGTAATTTTAACAATCGGTGCAGATAAATCGACAACAAGCTCTTTGGCCTGTAAAGATACAGATGTACACAATACGGCTGCAAATATGGAGCTTTGGAGGAGGCGCATTAACATGATTAATGTCCTCCAACGCCAAATGAGAACGGATCGAGTGGCGTGACGATCAAATCATAAGTAAGCTTCAAGCAAACACCGATAACCATCAATGCAAGCAGGCCACGGAGTTGTTCGCCTTGCATGCGGCCACCAAAGCGCGCCCCAAACTGCGCACCAATAACACCGCCAATTAACAGCAATAAGGCCAATACAATATCAACAGAATAGTTCGAAACCGATTGCAATATCGTTACGTTGGCTGTCACAAATATAATTTGGAATAAAGATGTGCCAACAACGACAGCTGTTGGCATGCCCAGTAAATATATCATCGCAGGAACCATAACAAAGCCGCCGCCAACACCCATAATCGCTGAGAGAATACCGACAAAGATGCCGATCGCGATGGGGAGGATAGCACTTATGTATAGTCTTGATTTGCGGAACCGCATCTTGAAAGGCAGGCCGTGCAGCCAATTGTGCGTATGCGCTTTCTTGCGGATCTTTGACTTGCTGGCCCGCATTGAATTTATACTCTCGATTAACATCAAGAAGCCGATGATGCCGAGAAAGATAACGTAGGAAAGTTTAATAACGAGGTCGATTTGGCCGAGGCTTTTTAAGAAAGTGAAAAGCCAAACGCCAAATGTTGAACCGATGATACCGCCTGTCAAAAGCAGGACACCCATCTTGATATCAACATTGCCTCGTTTCCAATGTGCAAGCACACCTGACACTGAACTGGCAACAATCTGATTGGCTTCGGTTGCGACGGCAATAGCTGGAGGGATGCCAATAAAAATGAGCAATGGCGTCATTAAGAACCCGCCACCAACACCAAATAATCCTGATAGGAACCCAATACCGCCACCCATCCCCAGAATGAGGAAGATGTTCACCGACATCTCGGCGATGGGTAAATATATCTGCATCGACTGACGGCTCCGACGCGGTGACACGCAGAAGCGCGTGGCTATCGCAAAAAGAAGAGATGACGGCTTCTATGGTAGTGTCCAAGAAAAGTCAATGTTTACAAGGTCTGGCATGGGAAAATGCTAATTTTGGACCGTAAATTCGTAATGTTTACGATTTGTGTACGAGTTCAATGGATCATGAGGAATGATTTAGTAAAATTTACATGTGATATATGTGTGTATGAATGATGCGTTGACGGAGTTATGGCGTGAAACAAAGACCTGAATTGGTTGACGACAACGCGAATGACGGTCCGGCAATGGATGATGACGAGTGGACGGTTGAGGTTGAGGGATCGCCTTATAAGTTTCCATTGCTCGCAAAATTCGGTGTCGGTTTAGTCGCAGTATTTGCCGCCACTTTGGTCGTCGTGGCGACAATGCCATTGGTGTTGCCAGCATCTTTGACGATCAACTCAGCTGAAAAAATCATCAGCGGTATCGTTGGCTTGAAGGTGAAGATAAACGGCCCTCATAGTTTCCGCATACTTCCCACATTAAAATTGCATGCTGAAAGTATCGTTCAAGCTGATGCTGATGCTGATGTTATGCTCTAGCTCAAACAATTTGAAGTGGGGATGAGCACGTTAGGGGCCCTGTCAGGTAGTGTCGATATAGACCGCATCATGTTGATTGAGCCCAAATTCCAATTCACTCAGTCACCTATGGCTGGGGGCGCATCAAAATCAGCACCAGAGATAGACCGTGCGTGGGCTGGTGGCGTGATATGTGGTTGGCGGACGTCATTATTAAAGACGCTTCTTTCCTGATGTTTGATAATAGTGGCATGGGATCTCATCGACTGGAACAGGTTAGTATTCAAAGTGTGCCCCCAGCTGCATCAGAGCCAAAGGATGGTATTACACTTGATGGTAAGGGCGTTCTAAATAGTCAACCTGTAGACATCCATATCATAACATCAAATCTACAGCTTTTGGTGACGGGTAACAGATGGCCGGTCAGCGTCTCGTTGAGATCTCAATACTTAAATGGATTATTTAAGGGCTCATTGGCCTTACGTGAGCGTATGGTTGGTGACGGAAAGTTGGAACTGAATAGTGACGACGCATTGGCGCTCAACACATGGATTGGCCCGTTCTTGCCAGCACGCAGTCGCACGCCAGTTGCGTTGAGTGCCAGCGTATTAATGGCTGGTGATGTCTTCGATGTATCACAGTTAACACTTAGGTTCGCAGAGATATCGATGAGCGGTAATTTTCAAGTTACTGCAGCGAGCTCATCTGGACGTCAGATCAATGGCAAGCTTGAGGCGTCCGTTCTCGATTTTGGCGATGCCTATGCGGACATCTCAGACACCATTTACGATGCGCCCTTATCTGTTCAACGCATTCCAGTTGGAAATATTGCACTATCTTGGAGGCGTACTATTTGGCATGATATCGAAATTGGCGTTGGACGTGCCACCATCGAGCGCCCACCACAAACAAATCGCATCAGTCTAAAGATCGAAGAAGCCGCTCTATATGGTGGAACGCTGCGGGGCAATGTGACGCTTGATAATTTAGAAGGTATGCACGCTCTTAATATAGAGGCAAAAGCCGTTGGTGTTTCAGCCGGGCCTTTGTTGTCATCAGAACAAAATGCTCAAAGCCCTGTCTTTGGTGGAAACACAACTTTAGATGTGAATTTATTCTCAGTTGGCGGAACGCTACGCCAATTAATAGAGGCTTTAACCGGAAAAGCGCAAATGGTCGCGACCAACGGAGTTGTTGTTGTGCCTGAGCTTACGACACAAGTCGCCGAAGCGGACGGTGATGAATTGCGTTTTCGTTCCTTCAATGGTGGATTTGAGATTACGCAAGGCATCGCAACGAGCGAAGACCTTTTGCTTAAGACGGATGAGATAAGTTTGGTTGGCAAAGGTCGCCTTGATCTTGCAAATGGAACGATAGATTTGAATGTCGGCCGGTTAAATTCTGATGGCGGTAGCCGAACGCTTAAACGATATAGGGTCAGTGTACCTATAAAGAATATACGTGTTGAGCGTATCAATGGCTCCTGACAATAAGAACTAGGCATAACGATGGTTGAGATTCTAAGTTTACTGATCGCGGCTGTCATAGCAGTGCTGATTTCAATGCGTCTGGGTCTTGGTTCGCAGTTGGGATATTTGGCTGCTGGTGCCGTGATAGGGCCGTTTGGAATAAGACTTATTACCGACGCCGAAAACTTGCGCCATATCGGTGAGTTTGGAGTCGTCTTTCTCTTATTCATGATTGGCCTGGAAATTAAACCAAAACGGCTTTGGGTCATGCGGCATCTCGTCTTAGGTTATGGTGGCATACAAGTGGCGCTAACCCGGCTGGTGCTCGCTTTTTGTGCCCATATGGTTTTTACATTTCCCTTAAAAATGTCACTGGTTATCGGTTTTGGTATGGCATTGTAATCGACAGCGTTCGGTGTGCAAACGCTGTCCGAGCAGAACGAATTGACGACGCATCACGGTCGGAACAGCTTTGCCATCTTACTTTTTTAAGATCTTGCCGTAGTACCATTAATGGTTCTGTTACCCTTGTTGGCGTTAAGTGAATTCGCAGTCTCAACATCTATGGGCCTGGCCGTTTTACAGGCCGTTGGGATCATGGTGCTGGTTGTACTTGCGGGACGCTATGCGATTGGTCCGGCGCTTCATCCTATTGCGCGTATGGGCAACAGTGACACGTTCGTTGCGATGGCGCTGCTACTCGTGCTGGGTTTTGCCTGGGTCATGAATCAAATTGGCCTGTCTATGGCGCTCGGCGCTTTTATGGCCGGGGTGCTTTTAGCTGAATCAGAATATCGACATCAGATAGAAGCAGATATTTTACCATTTCGTGGGCTTCTGCTGGACTTATTTTTTATGAGTGTTGGCATGAGCCTCGATCCGCTTTCGATCACCGAGAATGTCAGTCTTATTGTTATCGCCACTGTCGCTTTGCTGGTTATAAAGGCGAGTTTGGTGATTGGCATTTCGATGGCGATGGGGGCACCGTTGCCAGTTGCGATCCGTTCCGGCTTTCTGTTATCACAAGCGGGTGAATTTGGTTTCGTATTGTTTTCACTCGCGGCAGGTGAGGAGCTTTTAGAGCCCGGGCTGCTAGATACTTTGATTGCCATTATTGTGATTAGTATGGCCGTTACGCCTGCCATGGTTTGGGCAGGGAATAAGATTGCAGGCAAATTCAAAACTGTCGTTTCTGGAGAGGTCTACGGACCGATTGCATCAGAAAATAACCCGGTGCTTATAGCAGGGTTTGGGCGCGTTGGTGAGACCGTGGCGAATATGCTTGAAGCTGTGAATGTACCTTACATTGCGATTGATGCGGATACAGATTGTGTCGCACGGGCACGGCGTCATGGTCATCATGTGTTTTTTGGGTGGGCAGGTCGCCCTGATGTCCTTCGGTCCGTGGGCGCTGAGCATGCAAGATTGATCGTTGTTACTTTAGACGATCCGGATACTGCAGAAGGCATGGTCAGGACGGCGCGTCGACTATATCCGAATGTTCCAATTCACGTCCGTGCGCGCGACTGGGAAGGGGCCGATAATTTTGCGGCTCTTGGCGTTGATCACACAATGCCGGAAACGTTTGAAGCAAGTTTACGTCTTGGCGCCGCGGCACTTGAAGCGGCTGGCGTTGATGAAGAGGATCGGCGCGCTTTGTTCGACGATTTGAGCGCTGAAAACTATGCGAAGATGCGTCGCTTCAATCAGGTAAAACCCTAGGCTCCGAGTCATTTTCGGGCATCCGTTCATACAATATTAACCACATGCCGACATGATATGTTTGGGATGAACCACGAGTATGGCTCGTGGGGCAAATGCGGGATAAGGGAGCGCCAACATGCGCGCAAAATCAACGGCAGTATTTGGTGCAGTCATCGTGCTCAGTTGCCTTGTGCAGCCACTACAGGCGCAGAATACAGGTACCATCACGCATCCATCGGCAACACCTGGCACAATGCCACAGTCAAACGTTGCCACTGCACCGATCAACTCAAATCCACCGATCCCAGGAACGATGCAGCCCGGTGTTGCAAAGCCTGTTGCATATCAAGATCAAAGCCGTGGCTTCATGCTTGTGGCACCCGCTGGTGCGCGCTTTCAGGAACGCAAAGAAGGCAACCAAATCGCCATTCAGTCACGTAAAGGCTACGCGGTTAATATCCAATTTGGAGATGCTAACCAAGGTGTCCCTACAGCAGACATGTTTTCAAAGCTTGAGAAGCAATACTTAGGCGAAGGAAAGCCCTGGGCTAGAAAAACCGCTGAAAATGATGCCGTCATTGCAGGTCTGCCTGCTGGTGTTGCTCAATACGAAGCGGGCTCTACCAGAACCAAAGTGATTATCGTGCGTGGCATGAAAACAGATTTTGTCTTCATGTTTTTTGCACCTATCACGCATTACGAAAAATTAGCGATTGAGTTCGAATGGATCATGGCAAGCTTTCGTCCAGCGCCAGAAGAGATGCCATCCGAACCTGCTGTGCAAGTGATGGAGCAACCTTTCCAAAAGCCTCAACCTCAAGTGCGTGCAGAAGCCACCCCGGCCGCCAATCCAGCTGGTCGACCAGCCCCTAAGCCAACGACGCCAGCTTCAGATATGGCTGCGTTCGCGGAAGCTGGATACGGGTATCAAATTGAATACCCCCACGAATGGCAGTTGGAAAAACTAAGCGCATTCACAAACGTCATTAGCGGCCCACAGGGCACGCCTGCATACGATGCAATTGTTGCGCTACAGAACGTCAAACCAGATAGCATGGCTGGAGATGCAGCACAGATTACCTTTGATGACTTGAAATCTAAGTTAAGCCAGCAGGCAGGTGTTGTGGACTTTGTTGGTGAAAAACCTGTGACGTATGCCAAGCACGGCCTGACGCTGCAGGGTCGACAGTTCGTTGCAAACTATGCACACGAAGGCCGTCAATTCAGAAAGTGGGCCCTCGTGCTGCCGCGCCCAGAAGGTGGTGTGGCGCATATCTGGTCTTATACAGCTCCTGCAGCGCAATTTGAGGCCTATAGGCCCGTTGCAGAACGTATACTGAATTCACTTAGAATTGATGGTGGGCAAGGTTAAGCTGCGCGCTCATATGCTTGGATCAGCGCATACGAAGTGATACGATTGGTGCTATGATGAACAGTTTTACGCTGCTATTTCCCCCTCGACGCAATCTATCTATCCTGGCAATTGCATCGATCTTTGTAGATATGTCGTTATTCGCGGAACATTTTCATTAACCTCTTAATTTTCTGAGGAGAAGATGTTTATGAACACCGATCAGCGCTAGATAATCTTGATTAAAGCTTGCGCCACATAGCGTGAGCTTGCTTGATAATGCGGGTCGTTTCTGACCAAAGCCCAAGTTTGGGTAAGTCATCCATTGCAACCCATTGCGCATCTGCTGCATCGCCACTGGCAATCGGGATGGCTTTAGAGCTGACCGTGGCCAATACGTCTACGAGCGTATAGTGATATTGAATATGTCCGTCAGGATCGCGCGTAATGGAGTCCACGACATCTATAAGGCCATGAATTTCTGCGTTTAAGTTGGTTTCTTCGAGTATTTCCCGGCGTGCAGCATCTTTTACGGTCTCTCCCACTTTTTGAGCGCCTCCTGGTAGGCTCCAGGCGCTGACACGCGGCGGTTTTCCGCGTTTGATCAACACAACCCCTTGTGACCCAACAATGACTGCACCGACGCCTACAAGGGGTCTGTCCGGGTATTCTCGAGGTGTCTTTGTCATATTGGATTCTTTCGCGTGAATTAATCTGTGTTCAGGTTAAGATACGCGCTGAATAGACATGATGAAATGTAATAGTGAGGTCGATGTGGCAGATATTATTGAACGCCGAAGCTTTAAGGATGGTGAAACAGTCTTCCGCGAAGGTGAACTCGGCAGCACTGCGTTTCTCGTACAGTCTGGGGATGTTGAAATCTCTCGGGTGAATGACGGAAAAGACGAGGTCCTTGCGATTATCGGTATAGGTGGCATTTTTGGTGAGATGGCGTTGATTGACGAGAAGCCAAGGATGGCGACGGCCAAAGTTAAAGGCGGTGCGACAATCATGACAATCACCAAGATGATGTATGAGAGTAAGTTAAAAAACTCAGACCCATTTATCCGCGGACTCCTGAGAATATTAGTACAAACCGTTCGGCGGGTTCAGTGAACGACTGTTGTTATGTTTGAGGGGGCTGTCCAGAAGCACCGATTGAAACTTTAAGCGCTATTCATACGTTCCTGAATGAACCGCAGATAAAAGCATCGCCGTATAAGGGCCAAAAAGAATGACATTACAATCGAATGACCCTGGAATGACACCAGATACGAAAGTTAAGCCGCACAAGCCGCGTATGGGACTATCGCAACGTCTGCGTGCCTATTTATTTGCGGGTGTTTTGGTCACAGCACCAATTTTCATTACTTTCTATCTCGCATGGCTATTTGTGACCTTTGTTGATGGTAAGATCGAATCTCTTATCCCGGCACAATATAATCCTGAAACATATTTGCCCTTTGCCATTCCAGGACTCGGCTTAATTGTTCTCATATTGAGTTTGATGTTGGTTGGTGCGCTAACTGCGGGTTTCTTTGGTCGATTATGGATGCGGTTTTCTGAGCAGACACTTAACCAAATTCCGGTTATTCGTAATGTTTATTCGGCTGTTAAGCAGATTCTTGAGACAGTTCTAGCGCAGCAATCAAACGCATTTCGTGAAGCTGTGTTAATCGAATACCCAAGACGCGGTATCTGGGCAATTGGATTTCTGACGGGTACCACAAAAGGTGAGGTTCAGAATTTAATCGAAGAAGAATGCATTAACGTGTTCCTTCCAACGACACCGAACCCGACTTCAGGCTTCCTGTTATTTGTACCTAAGAAAGACATCGCACCACTGAGTATGTCCGTCGAAGATGCGATTAAAATGGTAATTTCAGGTGGCATTGTGACACCGCCTGATGAACGCCCGGAGGCAGAAAAATCGACTCCCGTTGTGTCGGCCCAAACATATGAAGAGCTAGAAGTGTTGCGCGAGCAAGAAGGCGCAAAAGTGCTTATTCCTAAAGATAAACGCCCTGGTGTTAAGCATGCCGAGACTAAAGAACTGCCTAAGGACACTCAAAAAGAATAACATTTCCAGATATTTATAATTTCTATTTCTGTATCTGCTCATAGCTTTTATGTGCAATTCTAAAGTCATGCGCTTATGCAATCCTTGATAGATTATCTTTACATTGTAAATGCAATTAAAAGATGTAAATTAAATAAAAATCTATTTTAAGAATTTCATTAATGGGGGGGTGTTTGCGTGTTAGATAAAGATTTACAGAAAAAACAGCCGCCGGCAGACCATGTTTCAACTTGGTATTCGAAAATATCTAAACTTAAGTGTGTCCGTAAATCTGTATGAGTTACTTTCACTGATGTGTAGTTTTACTGATTTTGGTGCTGAGCTATCACCAAACACGACAGGGTTCAAAAAAATGGTAAGCTTTGCAGGTGCTGCATTGCTGACAACCATGGTCGCAATCATTCTCAGGGTTATTCATCGGCATATTTATAATAATGATGACGCAATGCCAGATGAGTCCATTGAACAACGTCTAGAACAACTTGTGAAGGCCTTTAAAGACGCTCTAAAACATCATGTAACATTGATTCTGAAATGGGGAACCTATCCGTCGCAATCGGTAACGTAACGACAGGCGTTACGAACGCAGCCACTGAAATGAATAACGCTGCAGCTGTTAATAAGGCAAGTCAGAGAGATATTTGGGGCAAATATACTGGCATGTTAGCGCAAGAAACCCAGTCATTCATAGATGAACTTCGTGAAGCGAATAGTGTCAGTGTCATTTTTCGAGGGCGCACCATAGAAAGACTTGTTTCTTCTATGAATTCAGCTTCTGACAGTTTAAGAAAATTTTCTAGAAACCTTGAAGGCGTATCGCTGGTCAATAACCTGAATGCAGAAGTTACTGTGTTAGGGGAGAGTTTATGCGGCTTGATAAGCATTCTCGAAGCAGAAAAGGCACATAGACAACGAAATATTTTTTCCCGAATTTATTATTATATATTTGGGGCATAGAAATATGCATTTGCACAATTTAGTCAAACCCAGTGATGTACCTGACGATATTGTGAATGCAACAATGACTGAACTTGCTTTCCTGCTTTTGTTCACAGTAGGGATATTGACATATTTTATAGGCAATACCATTGGTGGGAGTAAGCTATCTTGTCTTTATGAGTATAGCACTAATGGTCAAAGGTTGACGAAAGAAAGAGCCGTTATAAAGGTCATCCTTTACCCGGATAAAATCGTACGTACAAAGAATATTAACGATCAGCGACATGTAAATGTTGTAGAACTATTGGTGGGAGAAAATATTTTTAAATGGCTTCATCAAAGCGAGAGTTATGCATATTCCGATTTGAGTATTTTATTAAATTAAATCAAAAAAATAAACTCTAAAACCAGCTTATCAAATAATGCAATAAAAAGATCATGCCGGTTTTACGCGCTATATGAAATCCATATGCCTTTACCGAAAGGTGCAATAACCCAAGAACATCTCAACGGTTATGTTCGGACAAAAGATGTTTTGAATAGACTTTCAATTGCGGCTTCTGCTGCGAATATTGGTATAGTTGAGGGAATTAAAAATATGATTGATGCACAGACTCCTATTCACTCTATAGAAGGCCATTTAATATTACTCAAAAAGACTAAGGGAGGCTCATTCCTTGTGATTGAATAGAAACAGATTTTAAATTGTGCTGGTTTTTACGGCTTGCTTGAAAGCTTCGCGGTCTGCTGGGAGTTGGAAACTAAATAAAATTTCGATCTGATTGAATACGGAATCAGTTTCTACAATGCCTTCAAAATTAAATTCATACTCACCATCGTAATTTTGCGTTAACCATCTGTCGATGTCGTCAACTGAGTAAGATAGCTTGCATCTTAGTTGATATTTCATTTTGTGTCCCCTGAACTGTCGTAAATTGTATCTTGGAAATAATCTAAGATGTCTCGGTGCGATCAGCCTGATCGCAGATTTTTAACAGCAGCATCACGTTCAAAAAGATAGAGTAAATGACGCAACGCTTGCCCCCGGGTACTTTGCAACTCAGGATCGATGTTCAATATTACTTCTGCATCGTCTCGTGCAATCTGTAATAAGTCGCCATGGTCAGAAATGTTCGCCAAGCGAAACTCGGGGAGTCCGCTTTGACGCGTGCCTAGAAGTTCACCTGCACCACGAAGTTCAAGGTCTCGTTCAGCAATAACAAAGCCATCGTCTGTTTCACGCATCGTTGTCAGGCGTGCTTTGGCGATTTCACCCAGATGACCGACGTGCATGAGAAGGCAGGTCGATTTCTCACTACCTCGCCCAATGCGCCCGCGGAGCTGATGCAGCTGTGCCAGGCCAAACCTTTCTGCGTGTTCGATAACCATCACGCTCGCCTCGGGGACATCTACACCGACTTCGATGACGGTCGTCGCGACAAGAATGTCAATTTCACCGTCCTTAAAGGCGCTCATGACAGCGTCTTTCTCTGCCCCTTTAAGGCGGCCGTGAACCAGACCAACACGTTCACCAAATGCCGCTTTTAGATGATCGTAGCGAAGCTCGGCCGCTGCCATATCTGATGTTTCTGATTCCTCAATAATGGGGCAAACCCAATAAACACGTGCATTACTTTTTACGGCACGACCAACCGCGTGGACAACTTCGTCCAGCCGATCATTTGAGATTAATACGGTTTGTATCGGTTTCCGCCCTGCGGGCTTTTCGGTAAGCCGAGAGACATCCATATCACCGTAAGCAGTTAACATCAGCGTGCGTGGAATTGGCGTTGCGGTCATAACGAGAACATCGACGGCACGCCCCTTGGCTGCCAGCGTTAATCGTTGATGCACACCGAAACGGTGCTGTTCATCAATAACTGCAACGCGCAGATCATGATATTCTACGTCATCTTGAAACAAGGCATGGGTGCCGACAGCCAGACGTGCGGCACCTATCTTAAGCTTTTCAAGAATTGCGTCACGTTTCTTCCCACGCTCGCGCCCGGTCAGCAGGACAGGTTGAATGCCGGCGGCTTCGGCCATTTGACTGATTGTTACCATATGTTGTCGTGACAGTATTTCAGTTGGTGCCATGATCACGGCCTGACCACCAGCTTCGACGGCACTCAACATCGCCATAAGTGCGACAATCGTTTTGCCTGACCCGACATCGCCCTGCAAAAGTCTGAGCATACGATGATCTGCTGCCAGGTCGGCGTCGATTTCTGACAGGGTGAAGTTCTGTGAATTCGTAAGATCGAACGGAAGGGCGGCGAGGACTTTGTTTCTTAATGAGCCATCACCCTTTAGGGTAACACCCTTAAGGCGTTTCATCTGTGCGCGGACAATCGCCAGGGCCAGTTGATTGGCTAGTAACTCATCATAAGCGAGACGTCGATGAGGCGGGGTTTGGACCGAAAGATCGTTCGTGCTTTCTGGTGCGTGAACGGCCAACAGAGCCTCGTGCCAGGTTAACCAGTTCTCACGATTTACGAGTGCTGGGTCGAGCCACTCTGGCAGTGCTTTAGGAACTTCAAGGGCAGCACGCATGGTTTTACCCAGTACTTTTAACGACAATCCAGCCGTCAAAGGATAAACGGGTTCAACTTTATTAAGGCTTTCAATATCATCTTCGGTGACGATGTGATCCGGATGGGTCATCTGCAATGTGTCGCCGAATTTTTCTACCTTGCCTGAAATCACCCGGACTTCACCTTCGGGCAGGATCTTGAGGAGATAATCTGCACGCGCACGGAAGAAGACGAGCGTCATTGCGCCCGTATCGTCCATGGCAGTGATTTTGTAGGGTTGGCGCTGGTTGTTTGGTTTGTAGTGTTGGGTGACGCGTATTGTGATTGTAGCAATCGTATCTGGCTCAGCATCTGCAATTTTCGGTGTATAGCGGCGATCAATGATATCAGACGGTAGATGCCAAAGCAGGTCGACCACGTGCTGTCCCGCGACTTTTTCAATAAGTACAGCGATCCTTGCACCCACACCTTTAAGGGTGGTGACGGGACGAAATAAGGGAAACAGGCTTTCTGGTCGCATTGTTGTCGTTTCTTACCCTGACATTTGCTATGTGAAGGGGTATATCCTAAGCGCACATAACACTATCGAAAAGGACTGAGGTCTTGGATCCACGCCGCAAACGCTTACTTTACCGCGCTACACACTGTGGCATGAAGGAAAATGACGTGCTTATTGGGCGCTTTACAACAGCGCATGTCGAGGAACTAAGCGAGGAATTGGTCGATCAGCTCGAGAATCTCATGAATCATACTGACAATGATTTGTATAACTGGATCACGGGTCGGCAACCAACCCCTGAATTTGTCGATAGTGACGTCCTTCGCATGGTCAAAAAGTATAACGGCACGCTGTGAATATTGACTTAGCTATTATTTTAAACCGCGGACGACGAGCCGTTGGCGGTGCACCGGAAGGTGCGGATGTTCTATTCGCCATTAAGCTTGCTGGTGAAGGACAGGACGTCATCATGGTGTTACGTGATGATGCCGGTCTCGCACGCCGCGCTGCCATTGCGGCATTCTTTGCACCCGACTGTGACACCATTGAGCTGCCAGCATGGGATTGTCTTCCTTATGATCGCGTATCCCCAAGACGAAGTTTGGTTGGTAATCGATTGGCGGCGTTGGGTCGATTAACAGAGAAAACAAATAAAGGCCGTTTGATCCTAACAACGGTTTCTGCATTGCTGCAGAAAGTCCCACCTCGGGATTTTCTTGAAGGCGCAGGGCGTAAATTGAATTCGGGCACTGAAATCGCACCTGATGATTTGGTTCGAGAGCTTGAGAGATTCGGTTTTAACCGCATTGAGACAGTTACTGAGCCAGGTGAATACGCTGTACGAGGTGGGATCGTCGATGTGTATCCTGCGGGCGCAGGTGGCCCTGTGAGGCTCGATTTCTTTGGCGATGAACTGGATACACTCAGAAGTTTCGATCCAGCGACACAACGAAGCACAGGCGAAGTCCAGACGATTACCCTCACACCGGTGAGCGAAGCGCCTTTGGATGATGACGCGATTGCACGGTTTCGGACAAACTACCGGACACAGTTCCAGACCAGTGGGGCTGATGATCCATTGTATGAAGCCATTAGTGAAGGACGCCGCCATCAAGGCTTCGAGCATTGGCTTCCGTTGTTCCATGATAAACTTGAAACACTTTTTGATTATATTCCAAAAGCATCCGTTGTATTCGACCACCAGGCTGAGGCTGCACTTCAGTCGCGCCGGGATTTAATTTCTGAATACTTCACTGCGCGTCAGACAATCTCTGATGCTGAAAGTGGCGTGCCATACCGTCCTGTATCGCCTGATCAAATGTTTGTTGATGCTGATGGTTTGGCTGATGGTCTCAAGTCACGCGCGGTCATAGACTTGTCCCTGTTTGAAACCGGTGGTCATGATATTGGTGGTGATCTTGGTAAGGATTATGCCGAAGTTCGGATCGACCCTAAGGCCAATGTTTATGAAGCCGTGGCAAACGATATCAAGTCGTTGGCTGCAAAAGATAAACGCATCGTTGTCGCCGGATTTAGTGATGGCTCTGCGGAACGCCTCAAGGGCCTTTTGGTTGAACACGGTGCACCACAGTTTCGTCTGACCGAAATTGATAATGCAAAAACGGCCGAAGCCGTCATGGCTGTTATCGGTTTGGATCGCGGGTTCCGTCTGGATGATCTCGTGGTTATTTCTGAAAGCGATATGCTGGGTGAGCGGATGGCTCGTCCAGGCAGGCGCCGCATTCGCCCAGAAAACTTTATTGCTGAGATATCGGCACTCGCCCCAGGTGATCTTGTTGTGCATGTCGATCATGGCATTGGTCAATTTGAAGATCTCGAGACGATCGAAGTTGGTGGTGCGCCACACGATTGTTTGCGACTTGTATATGCGGGTGATGCCAAGCTTTTCTTGCCGGTTGAAAACGTTGATCTGCTGACGCGTTTTGGTTCTGAGGATGCAGGCGTTCAACTTGACCGTCTTGGCGGTGCCGCATGGCAGGCCCGACGTTCGAAAATGAAAGAGCGCGTCAAGGAAATGGCGGATGAGCTCATCAAGATAGCCGCCGCTCGCGAACTTAAAATCGCGCCAAAGTTCATTGCCCCTGAAGGTGCTTACGAAGAGTTCGCGGCTCGTTTTGCTTTTAATGAAACCGAAGATCAGTTGGGTGCAATTCAAGATGTCCTGGGCGACCTGCAGAAAGGCCGTCCGACGGACCGTTTGATTTGTGGTGATGTTGGTTTTGGTAAGACCGAAGTTGCCCTGCGTGCCGCATTTGCTGTCGCGATGGAAGGCAAGCAAGTTGCAATCGTTGTGCCGACCACGTTGTTATGCCGTCAGCACTTTATGAATTTCAGGGATCGCTTCCGTGGATTTCCCGTTCGTGTTGAACAGCTTTCGCGTCTCGTGACGCAGAAAGAAATGGGCAACATCAAAGAGGGTATGAAGAAGGGAGATGTCGACATCGTTATTGGGACGCATGCATTGCTTGCCAAGGATGTTGGATTCCGTGACTTAGGTCTGCTGATTATTGATGAAGAACAACACTTCGGTGTTGCGCACAAAGAGCGTTTAAAAGGCATTCGAAGCGACGTGCATGTGCTGACACTGACAGCCACACCAATCCCACGCACATTGCAGATGGCTTTAACGGGCATCCGTGAAATGAGCCTGATTGCAACGCCACCGGTTGATCGCTTGGCTGTCCGTACGTTTATCTTACCTTTCGATCCCGTGATTGTTCGTGAAGCGATTTTGCGTGAACAGTATCGAGGTGGTCAGACTTTCTATGTATGTCCGCGCATCAACGATATGGAAATGGTTGCCGACAGACTTGCCGAGCTTGTACCTGAAGCTAAGGTTGCGATGGTCAATGGACAGATGCCGGTTGCAGACCTTGAAGACACCATCTCGCGGTTCTACGACGGCGCGTATGATGTGTTGTTATCGACAAATATTATCGAAAGCGGTTTGGACTTGCCTGCCGTGAACACCATTATCATTCACCGTGCCGATATGTTTGGCTTGGCACAGCTATATCAATTACGAGGGCGGGTAGGGCGGTCTAAAACGCGCGCCTATGCGTACCTGACACTGCCACCGGGCAAGATGTTGACGAAGGCGGCTGAGAAGCGCCTCGAAGTTATGCAAACGCTCGATAGTCTTGGCGCCGGGTTTATGCTCGCCAGCCACGACTTGGATATCCGAGGCGCAGGTAACCTGCTGGGTGACGAGCAGTCAGGCCATATCCGTGAAGTTGGCATTGAACTTTATCAGCAGCTCTTGGAAGAGGCCGTTGCGGATGCACGTGGCCTTGGGGCTGAGACCGAGGAAACTGATTGGTCGCCACAGGTTTCACTTGGTATGCCTGTCTTGATACCTGATTGGTATGTCCCTGATCTGACAGTCCGCATGGGATTGTATAGACGCATTGCATGGTTGAAAGATCCAGACGAAATCGAACAAACAGCGGCTGAGTTGATTGATCGGTTTGGTCCGATCCCAGCCGAAGCTGAAAATCTACTCGAGGTCGTTAAGATTAAGCAGTTCTGCCGGCGCGCTGGCATATCAAAACTGGACGCCGGACCGAAGGGCGCGCTAGTGCAATTTTTGAATGATCAGGTTAAAGACCCAGGTAAGCTTGTCGAATGGTTGATGACCCATAAAGGCACAGCCAAACTTCGCCCAGACCACAAGCTTGTATTCTCCCGGACTTGGGACACGCCAAAAGAACGTATGGTCGGTATGATTTATTTGGCCAAAGAACTGGCTGAGATAAACGGCGACGCTTAACTCGTTTAATGCACCACGGCTTCGCCGCTCGGCACGACAACGTTGCCATCGCCGAGTGCGAGATTGAGCTTCCAATCTGCTTTAACGGATGTGGTCACGAGCAAATGACAAAAGGCATGCAGTAACTGTTCGTTGAGATTGAAACGAATATCAGATCCATCAGCGGTTTTAAACGAAACGCCTGTGACATCTTTGCCTGGATGAACTTTGCCGCCGAAGACAAGTAACGGCCCCGTGTTTGATGTGGCATCCGCAGTATCGTTTACGGGCGAAGTGTCAAAATTGGTATTCTGGATCGCTTCTTGGGGTACTTCATACCCAACACTGCCTTTTGGACGTTTTTGTCGACGATCTCAGCAAGCGCGGTTTCCTTCTCAAACGTTTGCCGAAGCGCGCCACAGAGAACATGTACAAAACGCCGTGTCAGCAATACCCGGTATTCTTTCTTGTCCTTCGTGGAGAGACGAAAAAGGATACGATCTTCTTCGGGGATATAGCTCATTGAGAGTTGGTGAAGCGAACTCATTGCAGGGGCTCACTCATCGGGCTGGCGCTGAGGCCAGCTGACGCCGCATCAAGGACGCGGACGAGGACTTCGGGTTCTTGTGCTCCTGAGATCACCATGTTGCCTTGAAAGGCAAAAGCCGGCACGCCATTTACGCCAAGTCTATGGGCACGTGCATTCTCTTCATAGATCGCCGCAACATCGGCTTCGCTATCGAGGTAGGCACGAAGCGGGATAGGGTCTAACCCAGAAAAAACACCAATATTGACAAGTACATCTGTATTTCCAATGTCGATGCCTTCAATAAAGTAGGCTTCAAATAATTGCTCTACCATCGGGGCGACGTCGACAAAATGCGACGCGTAACGGATCAGTCGATGTGACGAGACAGAGTTTGGTGTGCGTTGAATGCGTTCGAAAGCAAATTCAATTTCAACAGAATGTCCTGCTTCTCCGATGGCACCATAAACGCGCCTTACACGCGTTTCACTTCCAAACTTTTTAATCAGATAGGCAGTGCGATCGATGCCATTATGCGGAATATCGGGGTTCAACATGAACGGCCGCCAATTGATATCAATATTCGCTTTAGGCCGCATGGCAATGGCGCGCTCTAGGCGGCGCTTGCCAATATAGCACCATGGACAGACCGTATCGAAAATGACGTCGAGTTGCATTAGCTTCCCTTTGATGTGCCGTCCCGACGTCGTTATCGAATGGACTTATTCAGTAAATGCCTGAAGACCGGTCTGGGCACGTCCCAAAATGAGCGCATGGATATCATGCGTGCCCTCATAAGTGATCACAGTCTCAAGGTTCATCATATGACGCATCACATGATACTCGTCGGAAATACCATTGCCGCCATGCATATCACGTGCAACGCGTGCAATATCCAATGCCTTGCCGGTTGAATTCCGTTTTATCAATGAGATGTTTTCAGGCGGGCAATTGCCTTCGTCCAACATGCGACCTACACGCAACACAGCTTGCAGGCCAATCGTAATCTCGGTTTGCATATCGGCGAGCTTCTTTTGGATCAACTGATTGTTCGCCAACGGGCGGCCAAACTGTTTGCGCTCAAGAGTGTAGTTAAGTGCGGCGTGCCAGCAGAATTCAGCGGCACCAAAAACGCCCCATGCAATACCAAAGCGTGCTTTGTTAAGGCAACCAAACGGACCGCCAAGCCCTTTAACATTTGGGAGGATCGAGTCTTCTCCAACTTCGACGCCGTCCATAGAGATGTCACCGGTAATGGATGCACGTAGCGAGAGCTTACCTTCAATCTTATTGGTGGTAAGGCCTGGCATGCCTTTCTCAAGAATAAAGCCGCGAATTTCGCCATCAAGTTTCGCCCAGATGACAAAAATATCGGCAATCGGCGCGTTCGAAATCCACATCTTGGAACCGGAGATTTTGTAACCACTATCGGTTTTCTCGGCACGTGTTTTCATACCGCCTGGGTCTGAACCAAAATCAGGCTCGGTTAAACCGAAGCACCCGATAAGCTCAGCGGTTGCGAGCTTTGGGAGATACTTCTTTTTTTGCTCGTCACTGCCATAGGCATAAATTGGATACATAACGAGTGATGATTGAACGCTCATGGCAGAACGATAACCGCTATCAACGCGTTCAACTTCGCGTGCGATAAGGCCATAGCTCACGTGGTTTACGCCAGCGCCACCAAATTCTTCAGGGATGGTCGAACCTAACAAGCCAAGCGCGCCCATTTCTTTCATGATGTTTGGATCAAACGTTTCTTTGCGGTTTGCTTCCAAGATACGCGGCATCAGGTTTTCCTGAGCGAAATCATGTGCAGTGTCACGTATCATACGCTCTTCTTCGCTTAACTGGTCTTCAAACAGAAATGGATCAGCCCATTGGAACTTTGGTTTAGCAGACATGAATTCTCTCTTTTTTAATATGGATGCGTTATTGTGTGTTTAGGCGGTTTCTGGAGATTTCGCTAGACTGACGCCAATCATACTATCTCGAGTGACTAGATCAGTGAGGCGTTCTTCATTCCAATCGTCTGTACCTGCTGGTCGTGCAGGCAGAACAACATAACGAAGATCAGCCGTAGAATCGTGAACCCGTACTTCTACATTGTCAGGTATGGTCGTACCAAAATCTTCAAGAACTTTTCGGGGTTCTTTAATTGTGCGGCTACGGTAAGCGCGAGACTTGTACCAATCAGGCGGCAACCCAATCAGCATGCGCGGATAGCATGAGCAGAGCGTACATACGACGACGTTATGAACATCTTCGGTATTCTCAATCGCTTGAATAGGAATATCACCAATATCGATGCCAAGCTCCGCTGAGGCTGCTTTAACGTCGGTAAGAACGCGCGCTTTGAATTCTGGATCAAGCCAGGTGCGGGCAACAAGCTTTGCCCCGAGTGCGGGCTCTCGTGTGTCCATAAACTCGATTTGTGCCCGCATTTCATCGGTGGACACGATACCTTTTTCAACAATAAGTTCAGCAACTGCCTGAGCCATTACCATGCGCTCGGTGAAGGGCGCATCCTCTATATCAGGCTGGTAGGGATGCGGCTCATCGTGAGAGTGGTCATGGCCGTGACTATGATCGTGATCGTCGTGGCTCATTGATTTTTCTCCAACCAGTGTTCGTAAATATCGATGACCATTGTGTCCTTTGCAGGGCCTTCGTAATTCGGCCAGACGTCGGCTTGGTTAAACTTCACCCGATAGAGTGGCTTTTTAGGCATGCCATCACGCCCATAAGCAAGTTCTTCTGGATTCGGATGGCTGCCAACATACTGTGTCACAACACCATCGCACCCGCGGATAAAATGAGGTGTGCGGACATGGCCCGGTGGAAATGCGGCGCGCACTTTTACAGCATCGCCAGCTTGGTATTTTGTTTCGCTCATGACCCGGTATCCCGGTCTTTCTGCCAACGCGCTTCGACATCAGCCATCTTTGCGCCAAGCTCATCTACAGTGATCACACCTTTTTCCAACAGCAGGTTTGTCGCAGATGAAATCCAGCGTTCGTAGTAATTCAGATTGTCATAGACACCGGGTCCAAGCTCTTCAATCCCGCGTCGGAGCTCGTCCGTAGACAGGATTTTCCGTTCAGGCGTCGAAAGGACTTTAACAATAGCATCCACACGCTTTTCCCATATTGCGTAATCGTGCTCAGTTTGTTCAACGGCGCCTGCATCTAGGCCGCCCATATCGTGATGTCGTCTAATGGTCATGGTATATTTCTCCTGAACTATAAGCTGGCATGGAAGCGGGCCCTATTCAAGACCGCCAAACTGGTATTTCTGGAAACGCGCCTGTTGGAATTAATGCGTGATACTCTTGGTCTAAAATCGTATGAGTTCCGTAACGTTTCCTTGGATTTTATGAGTTTTGTAAGTATAGCGCCTCAAGGCACAGTATCGCAGACAGGTATAGAGCGCGATTTAGCGTTTAGTACTGCATTTATGCAGTCTGCTAAGGATGCTGTGGCGATGCTTGATCATGAAGGTGAAGTGACGTCGGTGAACGCCGCATTGACTGAATTCATACACGTACAGGCGAGCGATCTCGTTGGACGTTCAATAGCTTCTATCTTCGCTACTGAATCCGCGCAAATTAACGTCGCGATATCTGATGCTATGGATATTGAATTTGAGCTTGAGGCTTTGTCAGGCAAGTCCTCAAAGCTACAGCTAATTCCAGCTCAGGATAAAAATGGCGATGTTTCTGGTTGGATTGCGATGTTACGTCCGCTCGAAGCGCTTGGTGGTGATAGCGTCATTCCTGCTGATAGTTTTGATCCACTTACTTACTTGCCGGGCAGGCGTCTCATCACGTCCAGATTGGAACGTCTTTTAGACGCGTCAGATGACGAGCAGGAGCAGATCACAATACTATGTGTCGATCTGGATGGTTTTGGCCGGATCAATAAAGAATTTGGACGCGCAGTTGGCGATAACATTTTGCTTGAAACGTCGCGCCGGCTGGACCGCAGTATGCGGGCATCAAATATCATTGGGCGACTTCAGGAAGATATGTTTGTTGTTGTTGTACCGGATATGCGAAGCCACGAGCAAATTAATGCCGTGGCCTCGCGCTTGATCAGTAATATTGCCGTACCATTCACAATTAAGGGGGCCCGCGACAGCGTCTTGTTGACGACGAGTGTTGGCATCGTGATCGCACCTGAGAATGGAAAAGATGCTGAGGCTCTTATCAATTTTGCTCAATCAGCTGTTGAGCTTGCGAAAAAATCCGGGACCGGCACGTATCAATTCTATACCAACAACACGGGCGGTGAAGTTCGTCAGCGACGGTCTCAGGTCAATCGCCTGAGACGCGCTATCGACGATGACCAGATGCGCTTATTGTATCAGCCAAAAGTATCACTGGCATCCGGTTAGATTGTGGCTGCTGAGGCTCTTGTCCGCTGGCAGGACTCTGAATCAGGGATGATTTTGCCTGCTGAGTTCATTCCACTTGCTGAAGATGCTGGTTTGATTGATCCATTGGGCCACAAGATATTGTCTCAGGCGTGTGAGACACTTAGAAGCTGGCAAGATGCCGACATGCCGATCCTTCGTATTGCTGTCAATGTATCTGCACGTGAGATTGCACGCGCGTCGTTTTTTGATGACCTGACGCACATCTTGAATGAAACGGGTATTGAACCAGACTCGCTCGAGCTTGAGATTACCGAGAGTGCTGTGATGGAAAGCGCTGAAGAGTTTTTCAATCGCTTCGAGAAATCCGACGGTTAGGTGTTCATCTGACGGCTGACGATTTTGGAACAGGGTATGCTTCGCTCATTTATCTGAGGAATTTCCCACTTGATGGTATTAAAATCGATACAACATTTGTCGGCGATATCGATAAGGATGACGGCGTTGATGGGGGCGGGCTAGCATCTGCGGTGATCGCTGTTGGGCATTGCCTGGGCATGAATGTTGTAGCCGAGGGTGTCGAGACTCAAACTCAACTGCATTATCTGCGGTGGCGCGATTGCGATGAAGTTCAGGGCTATTTGATCAGCGAGCCACTTTCGTCTGAAGATTTTATTGCAATGGTTCAAAAGGGTCCGGCTATTTAAGCCTAGTCTTTGTTTTTATTGCCCTCAGGGCCCATCCAACGCTTTATCTCATTGTGTTTAATGTCTAACAGATCGAGCGCACGGCCAACGCTTTGGCGAACCAGTTCTTCAATGCTTGAAGGGCGTGCGTAAAAAGCGGGCATGGGTGGGAAAATAATTGCACCTGCTTCTGATGCTTGCGCCATCAATCTTATGTGGCCTGCGTGCAATGGTGTTTCACGAACCATCAGCACCAGTCTTCTGCGCTCTTTTAACGTCACGTCAGCAGCGCGAATGATCAGATTGTCATTATAGCTGTTGGCGATTCCGGACAGTGTTTTTATGGAGCACGGTGCAATCAACATGCCTTGAGTTTGATAAGAGCCGCTGGATACACATGCAGCCTGATCTTTGTTTGAATGCACGATTTCGGCGAAGGACTTCACCTCATTAATAGAATAGTCTGTTTCAATCTCAATGGTTCGCCGCGCCACTTCTGATAAAATCAGATGCGCGGGATGCCCGATAGACTTTAAAAGTCGTAATGCCTCAACGCCATAAATGGCACCGGATGCGCCAGTGATTGCTACAAGTACAGGGTAGGACATTATAGGCTCCAATAATTAAAAATTTACCATATATACTTAGTACGGAAAATACACGAATTTGAAGCACATCAGACGTGGGTAAATTTTCAGTAATATTGTAAGCCCAGCGGTTGCGCGCTATAGACATAGAATGATTACACAAACGGCAAAATCTTTCGGTGCGTTGTTATTGGTGGCCTTCGTGGTTGGTGGTTGTACGACCCAAAAGCCATACATTGAACGGCCATACGTAATAGATCGAGATCATGCGAAATTTCCAAATGGTCCAGATATTGTGGCTGGGCTAGGTTTTACGGTTTGTTATTCGAAATCAGATGCATCACCCGCAGCTATTCGCGCGGTTGCAGAAGATGAGTGCCAGCGTGGCGGGCTTTATCCACAATTTGTCGAGCAGACATTTGATCAATGCACGCTTATGGCACCTGTTGCCGCTGTATTTAGATGTGAAACGGACGCGGATCCAAAACCTGCGTTGCGAAATTCTTCCAATGTGACAGCCCCCGTTTCTTCGGCTCCAGCATATCCCCGAGGTTCAAGGCCTTTTGGGGCGCTTGGTGCTGCGGACGTATCGTCAATAGCAAAAAGTAAGCCGTTTCCAACTTTTCTTTTCAATAATGGTCAAGCCACCAAGTGACACAGCCATTTGTTAAAAGTTCCACGGGTTCGTGGTTTTGCGGTCGATGATGCAAATATTTTTGATTCTGGTCGGCGCATACGTTCTTGCGCTTGTTGCGCTATTCGTTTTTCAGCGCAATCTGATGTATCACACCAACTCGATTTTATTGCCCATAGTTGAGACTCAAGTCCCAACAGCTGTTGCGCGTACAACTGAGAGCGAGCCTGGCCTCGTTCTCACGTCCTGGTATTTACCGCCTAAAGATAAAATGCCCGTCATTGTGTATTTTCATGGCAATGCTGGCACGATGGCTGATCGAGATCACAAGGTCGCACCATGGCATGCGGCTGGTTATGGTATCTGGCTAACTGGTTATCGCGGCTTTGGAGGAAACCCGGGAAAACCGTCTGAACAAGGCCTTTATAATGATGCCCGTGCCGTTTTGAGTGCCCTTAATGAAGAGGGGATTGGGTCTGATCAAATCTTCATCTATGGGGAATCTCTTGGGACTGGCATCGCAACACAGATGGCAATGGAGAGGGCAGAGGCGGGAACGCCCATACGCGGCCTTGTACTTGAGGCACCTTTCACATCGATGCCAGCTGCAGCCCAGGAACACCATCCTTATGCGCCGGCGAAATGGTTAGTACGTGATCGCTACGACAGCTTGTCCAAAATCGCGAAAATCAATACGCCACTAATGATCGTCCATGGGGATCAGGACCGTGTGCTGCCACAACACCACGGGCGGTGGCTTTTTGAGGCCGCCGTGAAACCTAAGCTTGCGCGATGGTTACCGGGCGCCGGGCATACAGACTTATGTGATTTTGGTGCCTGCAAGTACGCACAGACGTTCTTTGATCAGTTAACTGATTAATCGCGTTACAGGGAATCACGACCGCCATGTGCGGCGGACCAGCCGATAGGGTCATCCAGAAAATCGCGAACCGCTGATAAGGTTTTCTCAGGGAAATTATTGCCCTCAGTTGCGGCAGCCAGAACGTCATTCCAGGTTGCTAAGGCATGCAGGCGAACGCCCATGTCGCGGAAGGTTTCTTCAGCACCCGGAAAGGCACCATAGAAGAATACAACAAAGATATCTTCGACGTCGGCACCTGCACCGCGCAATGCTTCGACGAAATTGATCTTCGATCCACCGTCCGTTGCCAAGTCCTCAACCAGGATGACTTTGGCCCCTTCAGACATTGATCCTTCGATTTGCGCATTCCGGCCAAATCCTTTTGGCTTCTTGCGTACATACAGCATCGGCTTTGATAGTTCTTCAGAAAGCCATGATGAGTAGGGGATGCCGGCTGTTTCGCCGCCAGCAAGCATGTCGACTGATGACATATCAATATTTTCTGAGAGCATCTCACCAGCGAGCTTAATGATGCGCCGTCTGGCATCTAGAAATGACACAACCCAACGGCAGTCGATATAGACGGGGCTGGCCCAGCCTGCAGTCAGCATATACGGCTCTTCGGGGCGGAAATTTACAGCCTTAATATCAAGTAAGAGGCGTGCGACCTCGATGCCGCGTACTGAAGTTTTTGAAGTCGTGTCTGACATGCGATATAATCCGTCCGTTGAATTGAATTTAGAATACCGGTTTTAATCGGTTCGTAGCGGAATGACAATCTGGCGTTGACTTGCAAGTGGGGGCGGGCCATCCCATCCTTAGGCATTGGAGAAATATTTATGAACCGACGTGACCGACGGCGCTTGGAAAGTCTGGGTGAGAGCCCGGAAACAACCAATAGTTCAAAGGCTGTGAACGCTGCGAAAGCGCGGGTCAGGGCTGCTGAGACACGCCTCGATGATAATGACATGGTCGGTGCAGTCGAGGCTTTAAAAGAAGCACAGCGCCTTGATCCAGAGAATTCCCGGGCATGGTTCATATCGGCAATGATCGCCTTCAACGCGGGGCGGATTATTGAGGCCGGTGACGCTATCCTCAAAGCATCCCTTTATGACGATAAAGATCCTACAATTCATGCCAATTGTGCTGCGATCATGAACTTATGTGACCGACCCATGGAAGCTGAAGCATCGGCACGCCATGCGATCTCTATCGCTTCTGATATGCCCGAAGCCTATTGCAACCTCGGTGTCGCCCTTGAAGCGCAGGGAAAGCTCCCTGATGCCCGCGAAGCACTGACCAAAGCTGTTGATCTGCGTCCGGGCTATGCCGATGCGTTAATAAGTCTCGGAAACTTATGGTTTCGTGCTGGTGATCATGTGTCTGCGGCTGAGAGTTTTGCATCTGCTGTTTCTTCTCATCCTGAAAATGCGATGGCGCGCACGAACCTTGCTGTGGCTTTGCGTCATTTGGGTGAACTCGTTTCGGCCGAGCAACAATGCCTTGAGGCCATCGCACTGGATCAAAGTTACGCCGAAGCACATAACGCGCTTGGGAATGTACGCCTTCAGTTAGGGGATATCCCTGGCGCTATCAAAACGTTCGAAGCGGCTGTTCAGCGCCGGGACGCCTATCCAGAGGCTCGTGCGAACCTTGCAGGTGCGCGTTTTAAGGCTGGTGACTACAAAGGTGCCGAGGAAGGATATCTTGACGTTCTAGAGCGTCATCCGACGTTTGCTGAGGCTGCGGCTGGATTGGGTGTCGTATTGCTTTCTCAGGGCCGGATTGAGGACGCGACGCGACGCTTCCGCCGGGCCGTTGAAATCCGCTCAAGCATGGGCGAAGCATGGATGAACATCGTTGATGCACAGGGCGCAGACGTCAATGACGAAGATCTTAATATCATTCGCGAGCGCTCCATTGATGCGCGCCTGCCTGAAGAAGACCGGATTGCATTCTTGTTTGCGCTAGGTGCCGCCGAGGACAAGCGCCGCAATTACGCTGAAGCAGCAAGTGCATACAATGATGGAAATGTACGTCGCAGGCGCTTATCAGAAACAGGCGATACGGCGTTTGATGGCGACTTATTCGATGCTGAAATAAATAGCGTTATCAGTATATTAGATTCCACGACTCTCAAACAACTTGAAGGACAGGGCGACGCTGAAGCGGAGATGATCTTCATCTGTGGGATGCCGCGTTCTGGAACAACGTTGGTTGAGCAAATGATCGCCCGGCACCCATCCGTAAATGGTGCCGGAGAAGTTGATATCCTGAGCGGGCTACCAGACAATTATCCAGATGACGTTCCAAGTTTGACTGGCGATCAAATTCGCGTGCTGAGCGATACGTATCTTGCACGGCTTACAATGATGCCGCGCGATGGGCAGATGGTGACAGATAAGACGCCTCAGAACGTATTCTTCTTGGGCCTCATTCAAATCTTATTCCCTAAGGCAAAGATCATTCATTGCCATCGGGATCGCCGGGATACTGCGCTATCGTGTTATTTTCAAAACTTCCGAGCATCTGGCCTCGATTGGGCGAGCAGCATTGAGGATATCAATAGATATACAGATGCCGAAGAGCGCATCATGGAGCATTGGCGCGGTACGCTGAGCATCGATATTCATGAAGTTGCCTACGAGGATGTTGTAAAAGACCTCGAAGGAGAAGGGCGTAAGTTAATCGAATATCTAGGACTGGATTGGAATGACGCAGTTGCCAAGCCCCATGAGGCGACGGCAACAGTGCTCACGTCTTCCAATTGGCAAGTGAGAAAGCCTTTATACTCGACGTCTGTAGGGCGCTGGAACCATTATGAGGGCAAATTTGACGACCTCTGAGGCTGATGTTTGGGTTCTTGTGGATAATCGCGCCGGTAATCGCGCGCAGTCGCTTGGTGTAGCCGAGAGCTTAAACATGCCATTCCAAACGATCGAAATCAGCTATGGGCCGCTGATCAAGCTGCCAAATATTATTCTAGGCGCATCTCTGATGGGTGTTACGAGGGCAACAAAAGATTTGCTCAAAACACCATGGCCTAAATTAGTCATCGCAGCTGGACGGCGTACAGCACCTGTCGCCCGTTGGATTAAGCTAAAAAACAACAATGCGACACGGCTGGTTCAGATTATGGACCCGGGATCGGACCACGGTAACTTTGATCTGATTTGCCGCCCCGCCCATGATGGCGGTCAGTCTGAGGACAATGTTCTTGAGATACCTACTGCACCGCATGGGTTTAACGCAAAAAAACTGTCACATATTGCCAATAGTTGGGTGAACCCTTTGGGGGACCTCTCCACGCCCCGAATTGCACTTTTGATTGGTGGAAGTACCCGGCGGCGAAACTTCTCCCGGGATATGGCGCAACAACTATGTAGACAAACAAGCGCTGCTGCGGCTAAGGCGAATGGTTGTCTCATGGTAACCACCAGCCGCCGTACAGGCGACGTGATGGGGACTGTTGAGGCTTATTTGAGTGGAACTTACCAATTGCATCGTTGGGATGATGGTGCTGAAAATCCATATGCTGCATATCTAGCGACGGCGGACGCAATAATTGTCACGGGTGAGTCCGTATCCATGTGCTCAGAGGCCGTATCAACGGGTAAGCCGGTTTATATCTTCGCACCATCAGGATTGATCACAGCGAAGCACGCGCGACTGCACAAGGCCCTTGTTGACGGGGGACATGCACGATTATTCGAAGGTGATGTTGATTTAACATGGCGTCCAACGCCTTTGGTTGTTGCGGATGATATTGCCGCAGCCATCAAGGCGCGCCATCTATTGGATGTGAAGTAATGCCTAAACTTGCAGCGAACTTGATGTGTATGTTCACAGAACTTCCCTTCTTTGAGCGCTTTGAAGCGGCTCAACGTGCTGGTTTTCGCTACATTGAGTATCAATTCCCTTATGATCAAGATGCCTCTGAAATCCGAGACACATTGGCCAGGACGGGATTGTCGATGACTTTAATCAATGCGCCTTGTGGGGATCGCACGGCTGGCGAGCGAGGGATTGCAGCGTTGCCTGGCTGTGAAGAAGAATTTCGCGACAGCTTTTTAGAAGCGCTGGCATATGCACATGAGCTTGGTTGTCCTTTGGTTCATGTGATGTCTGGCCTTATTCCGGATGGCGAGGAAGATATCGCGATGTCGGTATATGCCGAGAATTTACGCGTGGCCGCAATTACGGCTGAGGCCGCAGGGATTGGCGTCGTTGTTGAGCCATTAAACGGCATCGATGTGCCTGGGTACTTAATTCAGCGAACAGCCCAGGCGCGTGCATTGCTGGCAATGATTGGACAGCCGAACCTATTCCTCCAATACGATGCATATCACGCCCTGATGAACGGTGAAGACCCGATTGAAGGGCTTCGCGCTAATCTTGATATCATCCGCCATATTCAAATCGCTGGGTATCCGGGCAGAAATGAGCCCTTTGGCAGCAATGAATACGATATCGGTCCGTTCCTGGAAGTTTGTGACATGCTGGGGTATGCGGGCGCGATTGGATGCGAGTACAATCCAAAGGTCAGCACTGAAGCTGGTTTGAGTTGGGCATCGCGTTATGGAATTGGCTTTTAAACCATTAAATGGCGCTGCTCACCCAGTTCTTCGATACCAAACGTCAACTTCTCTCCACGCTTTAGATACCGAGGCGGTTTCATGCCGGAACCAACGCCTGGTGGCGTACCGGTTGCAATCACGTCGCCTGGCATCAATGTCAGATGCTTAGAGACAAAGGCAACCATATGGCCAACATCAAAAATCATTGTCTTTGTCGTGCCATCTTGAACCGTATCATCACAAACTTTGGTCCAGATATGCAGATTATGGACGTCATCGATATCATCAGGGGTCACAAGCCATGGTCCTAGGGGTGCAAAGCCACGATAGCTTTTTCCCTTTGTCCATTGGCCGGTGCCTTCGAGCTGCCACGCACGTTCGGATACATCATTCATAACGGTAAAGCCTGCGACATATGACATCGCTTCAGCGCGATCGACCTCTTCAGCTCTACGTCCAATGACGATGGCCAGCTCCACTTCCCAGTCTGTTTTTTCGGAATTAGGTGGGATCGCAATATCGTCAAATGGCCCCGTCAAAGAATAAGGCGATTTCATAAAGATCACGGGCTCAGCAGGTGGCGGCATATTGAGTTCTGCAGCGTGATCCGAATAATTCAATCCGATGCAAATGAGCTGTCTGACATCACCCACGGGTGCGCCAATACGAACATCGTTGCCGATCAACGGCAGCGTATCGAAATCAAGTTTGGCAAGACGTGACAGACGATCTGGTGCTAATGATGCGCCAGCAAAGTCATCAATTTTGTCACTGAGGTCACGAATTCGGCCATTTTCGTCGATTAAACCGGGTTTCTCTGCCCCTACGTCGCCAAATCTTACAAACTTCATGTGCTTAAATCCTTATGTTAGCCATGCTTTAATCAGAGATTAGGACGCCATTAGAAAAACGTCCATGTTACGTTAAATATTTTATCAATAGTGATGAAAATCATAGGTATTCAATCGCAACGCGCGTATCCCATTAGCATCATAAAGGAGACGCCGTTTAGAGTAACGCATACCGCGAACTGACCCATCTTGTTGAACGACTACACCGACGCCTATTGGATGTCGTGCGTGCAGATCTTACACGGGCTGATATCCATGACCTTAATGGCGTGCAGGCCCTTTTACTGGCGGAACGTTGGCGAGCATGAGATCGCTGTTCGTGATCTGGTGGAGCGGGGGTATTACCTGGGCTCAAACGTGTCTTACAACATTCGTAAATTGACCGAGCTTGGATATCTGAATCAACGTCCAACCAAGCATGATAAACGCTCTGTGACTGTTATTCCGACTGAAAAGGCAAAGCGGGCAATCGCTGCAGTGCGTGCCGGGGAAGCATCTCACGCTGAAAAGTATACGGGTGCCTTAGCTGGTTTTTCTGATACCGAGACTGTGTGCGTGTCACTGAAGCGTCTTGAATTCGTGTGGACTGAAAACCTGTCACGCACAGGTGGATACTGAATACCGCAAAACGCTACCCGAACTGACAGCTGTATTTCTTCGTTAAACGTCGATGTCTTCCACAAACTGCGCGTGTTCTTGAATGTAGTTGAAGCGTAACTCGGGCTTCTTGCCCATCAGCTGCTCAACCAAGCGTGCTGTGGCTTTCGACTCGATCTTCGCATCATCCGTATGATCGCCAGGCACCGTGACGCGAATGAGCGTACGGTTTTTGCGAGACATCGTTGTATCTTTTAATTGCGCAGGCGGCATTTCACCTAAGCCTTTAAAGCGACTTACTTCGACTTTGCCGCGGCCTTTGAACTCAGTTTTCATGAGTTTCTCGCGGTGCACATCGTCACGTGCATACAATGTCTTACCACCCTGGCTCAATCGGTAAAGCGGTGGCATAGCTAAATAAAGATATCCACCTTCAATAAGCTCGGGCATTTCCTGATAGAAGAACGTCATGAGTAATGCCGCGATGTGCGCGCCGTCGACGTCCGCATCGGTCATGATGATAATCTTTTCATAGCGTAAATCGTCCGCCATAAAGCGATCACCAATACCGCAACCTAAAGCTTCAATAAGGTCGCTAAGCTCTTGGTTTGCCCTCATTTTGTCAGCAGTTGCGCTGGCAACGTTGAGAATTTTTCCACGCAAAGGCAAGATCGCTTGGTACTTACGCTCGCGGCCTTGTTTCGCAGATCCACCAGCACTGTCACCCTCAACAATAAACAGTTCAGTGCCGTCGCGCGTAGAATTTGCACAATCAGCAAGTTTACCCGGCAGTCGAAGCCTTCGCGTAGCAGATTGACGTTTGGTTTGTTTGTCGTCGCGCTTTTTCAGGCGCAGCTCAGCGCGCTCAATCGCGTGCTCAAGCAATGCCGTCGCCATTTCTGGTGAGGCAGATAGCCAATGGTCGAAATGATCACGTAAAGACGTCTCAACGAGCTTCTGTGCGTCAGTGGTCGAGAGCTTCTCTTTCGTTTGGCCCTGAAACTGTGGTTCACGGATAAACACGGAAAGCATGATGTTCGAGCCGCCCATGACGTCTTCGGCTTGAAGCTTTGCACCTGCTTTGTTTTTGATACGTTCGCCATATGTGCGCAAACCTTTGGTCAGCGCACCGCGGAGGCCTAGCTCGTGGGTGCCGCCCAAGGATGTTGGGACCGTATTACAATAAGAATTGAAGAACGCATCTTCATCTACAGGCCATGCGACGGCCCATTCAACTCGCCCAGCACCATCAGGAAACGTTGCATCGCCGGCAAAAGGGACTTGCGTAAGCATTTTACGGTCCTTTAAAAGTGACGTCAGGTAATCCCCAATGCCACCAGGGAAGTGCAGGGTCGCACTTTCAGGCGTCTTGTCGTCAGCCTTGAGAATTTTAGGGTCAGCAGTCCAGCGGATTTCAACACCGCGGAACAGGTAAGCCTTAGAGCGCGCCAGTTTGAATAAGATGGATGGTTTAAACCTGGCCCCTGCGCCGAATATTTGAGGATCGGGCAAGAAGGCAATGGATGTGCCACGGCGGTTTGAAACAGTACCACCGTCTGTCAGCATAGTGACCGGTGCGCCGCGCTCATAAGTTTGCGTCCAAAGTTTCTTATCTTTGGCGACTTCAACCACAAGCCGTTGTGCCAGCGCATTCACGACAGATAAGCCAACACCGTGCAGACCGCCAGAGGTCTCATAAGCGTCACCACCAAATTTACCGCCTGAGTGAAGTGTCGTCAAAATGACTTCTAGGGCGGATTTATCTTTAAACTTTGGATGTGGGTCAACCGGGATGCCACGGCCATTGTCACGAATCGTCAGGCAGTAATCAGCGTCCAGTTCGATTTCAATCCGGCTTGCATGGCCAGCAACAGCTTCGTCCATAGAGTTATCAAGGATTTCCGCAGCCAGGTGATGCAGCGCCCGTTCATCCGTGCCGCCAATATACATGCCTGGACGATGGCGGACGGGCTCGAGCCCTTCAAGAACCTCAATATCCTGGGCGGTATAGCTATCTTTGGTGCGTCCGTTATCGAAAGAGGTGGGCTTTTTTGCAGCCTTCTTGCGTGCGGGTTTTGCAGACTGGGCGATCTCATCGCCGCTATCTGCTGCGCCCGTGCCGAATAAATCATTCATATCTTCACTTCGATCCATAACGAGACTCCGATACCAACAAACGGGTATCCACAATAAACAATATTAAGCTCATAGTTTAGCCGCCTGCTTGTGGCGCTTCAAGGATGATAAGGTATATGCTGCTTTTAACAGCACCAATATCTTGTGTATATTCTGTTAACGTCCTTAACACGAGGTAAACACGATGTCTGCATCCGATCCATCACCAAACTCACAAGACGCGCCAAAGGGTGAGCTTGCATTACGCACGCTGGCAATGCCTGCGGATACGAACCCATCTGGCGATATCTTTGGCGGCTGGGTTATGGCGCAAATGGATATTGCAGGGGGCATAAGTGCATGGAACCGCGCCGATGGTCGTGTCGCAACAGTTGCTGTTGATGGCTTTACCTTTCATCGCCCGATCTATGTTGGCGATGTTGTTTGCTGTTACACTGATATCGTTCATGTCGGCAAAACCTCAATCCAGGTTCTTGTTTCTGCGTGGGTGCTTCGAGGACGCAGACCAGAGAACAGGATCAAGGTGACAGAAGGAACATTCAGCTTCGTCGCAATTGATACTGAGGGTAAGAAGCGGGACGTGCCGCCTTTAGACAATTTGTAACGTCTAATTATTCCAGTAAACGTGCTCATCCGTCGATAAATCTCGTCCCGTGTCCAGGTGCCACGGGCCAAAGAATGTGCTTTTCGATGTATCGCCATCAAGCACGTGCAACGCTGCAATTTTCCATGCATCGGCCACGTTCTGTACAGCAAAGTCGAATAGGTCGTCATAATCTATTGTGCTTTCAAGTATTTTTAAGCCTTCGATGAATTCCATGCCTTCGTTGGCAAGTTCCTCTTCAGTGCAATAAACGACACCTTTCTTCTTACCAAAATGACGCGCAAACGGGACCATTCCCCATGCATTGCCTTCAGTTGCGATCGAACCAATCATTGTGCCGAATTGATTGTGCCAAGCATCAATGTCAGGTGGGCCGTTTTGTTCATCTAGCTCTGGAAATTTGCTGATAAGGCTTTGGGACCAGACTTTTTTGATCAGTGGATCAATCCGCGTTTTGTCAGACCCATCAGAACAATTTCCAACACCTACGTTTAAGTATTCAGAGGCATCGAAATTTTCACCCCTGAGACGTTTAAAGATATGAACGTCTTGATACATCTCACATTACCGATGATCGTCCTGATTATCTTTGTATTCGCCAACTTTAAGTTCAATGACCGGATGTACCGTCATATCCATTACAGCGTGGGATATGTAACCAAGACACCATGCGAGAGCCTTTTGCTTGTCTGTGCCTTTAAGCGCCGCTGTTTCGTCTAGAATAGCCCGAATGAAATCGCCATTACGCTCATCCACGTGCATACTCTCGGCCAATTCTGCCTGCTTACCTGTGCTCAACAATGCCAGGTAAGGGTGATCGGGACTAACTGCACCTAAATCAACGAACCGGCCATATTCAATGACAGCCTGCACAAGGTCATCAACGAAATCAGAATTCTTCATAAATTCATCTGATTGAAGATGATTAACCAACGTAAGGTGTGCGAAGGCGCCTGGCATAATTGTCGTCCGATCTTTTTGATACTCAGATGGACAAGCTAAACCCTTTAATAATCAGCGTCGAGGCATCTCACAGAATATGATGTTAGATCAACACCATGCTAATGTACGCACCAACAAAGAGAGTGCCGAGGGCTAAAAATTCGCTCAAGAAACGTCCTGCATTGTTCCACTTGTTCATGGTTTTATCCTTTGTTTTAGTAACTGAGCACTGTGCTCATGTGTTCTAAATAATAAGAACTTAAAGTGAACAATAATAGAACAAAAAAAGAATATCAAGTAAAAATTTTTTACGTACTTGATCTCGTCTGGAACCTTGCTCAGGCTAAGGCCGGGTTAAGTTTGGAAGGAAATCGAATGCGGTGTAATTTTATTCTAAGTGCAATGTTTTCGATCGGCATCATTGCTGGGGCTGCGTCGGCATCTGCGGGCGAAGCGTCGGTACTTGATGTAACCGTGAGCTCAAACGCGGATGGGACTTATGCTTTCAATGTGACCGTCGCTCACCAGGACGAAGGCTGGACACATTATGCGAACAATTGGGACGTCTTATCGCCTGATGGCAGCTTCCTCGGAACACGGACACTGTTTCATCCGCATGTTAATGAGCAACCCTTCACGCGCAGCCTAAGCCAGGTGAAAGTCCCGATTGGTGTCAGCGAAGTTATTGTACGCGCATCCGATAGCAAGCACGGCGATGGAACACGTACTTTTAAGGTGAAACTACCACCACGAAAGTAAGGCATAGCCTTAGAGGCGATCGTACTTTTTCAGAAGGGCGATGAGCTCGCCTAAGTCACGGCGTCGCCGACCACGTTCAGTAAGCAAGACCCCAAGAACAATTGGCGAGAGTAGAGCGAGCACGCCGGCTATCATTAAGAATGCGCTTACCGCGAAATTAAAAGAACTATCAAAGCGGATCAGGACTTCGATGATATGCGCGCTGGGTAATGGATCAGCGCTAATAAGACGAATGACCCAAGCACTTAATACAATCAAGATCGTCATCGCAAGGAGGGTGAAGCCCGTTTGCACGGCCTGTAGTCGCGCATGCAGATTCTGCTTTGCGGCTTCAGCAAACAGCAGACGTAAGTTGTCGTTACGGATACCTTCAGTTCCATTAATCCTTAATATATAAAAAGCTTAGTGCCATTTTTTGATGCTTATTTATGAAATAAAGGCTGGGAACCACACAAAAAAGACCCCCGCCATTTCTGACGGGGGTCTATTCGACGAGGTGTGAGCCTCGAAAGCGTCTTAGGAAGAGTAGTACATCTTGTACTCAACTGGATGAGGCGTGTGTTCAAAGTTATAAATTTCTTCCCACTTAAGCTCCATGTAAGCGTTGATCTGATCATCAGTGAAGACGTCACCTTTTGTCAGGAACTCGCGATCGCTATCCAACTCTTCCATGGCTTCACGAAGTGAACCGCAAACTGTTGGTACGTCAGCTAGCTCTTCTGGTGGCAGATCGTACAAATCTTTATCCATCGCATCGCCAGGGTGGATCTTGTTTTGAATACCATCAAGGCCAGCCATCATCATGGCTGAGAATGCCAAGTATGGGTTTGCAACTGCATCTGGGAAACGAACTTCAACGCGCTTGCCAGCAGGTGAACCCGAGAATGGGATACGGCAAGAAGCTGAGCGGTTACGTGCAGAATACGCCAACAGCACAGGCGCTTCGAAGCCTGGGATTAAGCGCTTGTATGAGTTGGTTGATGGGTTGGTGAACGCGTTGATGGCTTTAGCGTGCTTAATGATACCGCCAATATAGTGAAGAGCTGTGTCAGAGAGGTCTGCATAGCCTGAACCCGCAAACATTGGTTTGCCATCTTTCCAGATAGACTGGTGCGTGTGCATGCCTGATCCGTTATCACCAGCAACTGGCTTTGGCATAAACGTTGCCGTTTTACCGTAAGTCGCTGCAACCATCTGCGTGCAATACTTATAGATCTGAACATTATCAGCTGTGCGAACCAGCGTAGAGAACGCCATGCCGAGTTCGTGCTGTGATGGTGCAACTTCGTGATGATGCTTGTCCATCGTCAGGCCCATTTCGATCATGACAGATACCATTTCGGCACGAATGTCATGGGACTGGTCAACGGGTGGTACTGGGAAGTAGCCACCTTTAACGCCCGGACGGTGACCTAGGTTGCCGTCAGGAAGCTTGTCGCCAGATAGGTAAGGACCTTCTTCTGAAGAGAAAGCATAGAAGCATTCGTTAGGCTCGACTTTGAAGCGAACGTCATCAAAGAGGAAGAATTCAGGTTCTGCACCAAAGTAAGCTGTGTCACCAATGCCAGTCGAACCAATATAAGCTTCTGCTTTCTTTGCAACAGAGCGAGGATCGCGCTCGTATGGCTGACCGTTCGTCGGCTCGATGATGTCGCAATAAAGGATCAACATAGGCTGAGCTGAGAACGGATCCATAACGGCTGTTGTCGCATCAGGAATAAGAGCCATATCTGACTCGTTGATCGCTTTCCAACCACCAATAGATGATCCATCAAACATTATGCCATCTTCGAAGACATCTTCGCCAACAAATTCTGTGACCATTGTAAGGTGCTGCCACTTACCGCGCGGGTCAGTGAAGCGAAGATCAACGTAGTTGATCTCATTGTCTTTGAGAAATTTAACGACGTCTGATGGTGTTTTGATATCCAAACTCATTCTTTTACTTCCTTCTTAACTCGGTGTGTTTTTTGATGATTAATGCAAGTGGTGGGGCGGTGGCGTTATGTGACGCTTAAATAGCGTCATCACCACGTTCACCGGTACGAACTCGAATAGCTTCCTCAACGGGTGTGATGAAAATCTTCCCGTCACCAATTCGGCCAGTCTGTGCGGCCTGTTGAATGGCTTCGACGGCACGTTCAAGCATGCCATCGTCGACAACGATCTCAATTTTAACCTTGGGTAGGAAATCAACGACGTATTCAGCGCCACGATACAATTCCGTATGGCCTTTCTGTCGTCCAAAACCTTTTGCCTCTAGGACGGTAATGCCTTGCAAGCCGATCTCGTGCAAAGCTTCTTTCACTTCGTCGAGTTTGAAGGGCTTAATGATCGCTTCGATCTTTTTCATTCTCTAATACATCCCTCAGCTATTTGCCTCGTCTAAGTGACATGAGACAGATTTTTCATCTTCAATAATTTGTACTAAACACAGCATGGATCGTGCCAAGTCATTCTTTCTTCGGAATATATCTTTATTTCAATACGTTAAGGTCGGATTGAGGACACTAATGTGGAGTGCGGAACAATGTTTGATGCCTAAAAAATAGACATGTGATTGAAAATTAACCTTAATTCAGCATGGGGGTGGATACGGAGTAAAATTTTTTATTCTGAAAAAGTGGACTTTTTTAACTTATTGTGAGAGTATTGGTGTTCATTTTGAGGATCAAATCACCAAGTGAGGTCAACAAACGTTCTAACCCCCCGTAATCGTGCCTTTCAAGGATGTGGCATTTGTTTTGCTGCAACGCAGCATTTTTATTGCATTGCGATTACAAATGGTTTATTGCGGCTGGCTAAGCTATGAGATCATTCAAGGAGGATGTAATGCAGCGTCTAGATTTAGTGAAGTTTCTTACCGACAGTGCGTCGGAACTTTTGGGTCAAAAATTATCAACTGATGGTTTTGATCTGGCGCGTCAAGAAGAGGCAGCAGAACTCCTTAATTTGAGTGCTCGTATTTTAGCACGCTCGAACATGGTGGTAAGTGAAGAACCAATCCAGGAGGCTGCCTAATGGCTTCTCGAAGCTCTGATAACAAAAAACCAACATCCGATCGCCCAGAACAGCACAAAAAGCGTCGTTGTTTAATGTGCGGTGAGAATTTTGTGTCTCATCATTATGGTGAGCGCGTCTGCCCGTCTTGCAAAGGCACGGCAGCATGGCGTGAAGGCGCAGCGGCTTAACGCTTCTGTGATCTTTTATGCTTAAACAAGGCCCCGGCATCGTCGGGGCCTTTGTTCATTTAAGCGCTATTTTACGAAATTTTGGATAATGCACGATCAATCACGATGTTGATCATTCTTGAGTTCGCACCAATCGGCCCCGTATTAAGCATATCTGATCTGCTATTCTTCGCCATCGCGTCCTGCACATCATCAATGGCATGATCGCCTGGAGCTGCAAACATGCCGACAATTGCGGAAGGGCCTGATATTTCCTTAAGCACATCATCAACAAACGGCGCTTCTTCTAAAAGTGCCAAGCGAACATCGGCAAAACGCTTCATACTTTTAACGCTTTCGAGATGATGCATCGCACCTACTTTTGATTCCGGACGCTGTTTCGTCCCATGGGCAACCAGAACAACTGTTGCGTCCATCGGTGTCAATTTATTCTCGATAAGCATGCTTTCGGCCATATCAGCAGCGATTGATGCAATTTCGGGGTGAGTTCCGATGGGGTCAGAAACATGCATGTCGCGCGTATTATCTGATGAGATGGCCGCGTTGAGTTTTTCCGCGATCACATCCACCAGGTACCCATCTGACATCATGAAGGGAACAACGATAATATACTGCGCGGTTACGTCTTGGATGACATCTAATGGGTCTGCCCCACCCATAAGAAACACTGTATGTACGCTTGAGAAGATATTTTTCGCACCAATCGATGCGGCATGCGCATCAACAAGGGCGTTCGCTTCTGGGCGGCGTGATGATCCATGTGCCGCAAGAACAAGTGCGGTGTTTGATTGCTTCGGTACTTTAGAGTCTGAAGACATAATTCAAATGGCGCCTTTCTGTAGGCCAGCCTATAAATACTATTGAAGTGGATGCTATGTTTGCTACTAAATGGCAATTAATTTCTAATACTGCAAACGCTCTTTTAATCATCACATATTAAAGTGTTTTAGATGATACGCAGGCTTACCACGATTGGCTTTATTTTTATCGGCATTGTTTTGGTTGCCGGAGGACCCGCGCGCGCAGATGAGATCGCAAAAATGACGCGCATGGTTTCTTCAATGGGCCACGATGCCCCGTCGTTTGCAACACTGCGACGTGCATGTGATGCAGATGCCTTATGCGTCGCAAAGTTTCTACGCGACCGGATAGGGGATGGGGCAGAATTGGTGCCGCAGGATTCCCCCGTCAAAAAATCTCGTAGCTGGCAAAAAGCAGAGCCCGCTTTGACGTCAGTTCTTGCAGATGAAGGCCGGACATTAGTCCTCGTGTTGTCGCGATTTGACGCGACGTCAGTTCTTAAGGTGATCGCTGAGTTGGCCGTGGCACCTAACCGCATTGTTCTTGATGTGCGGGCAATGGAAGAAGGCGTCGATATGGACGGCATGCGCCGCATGGTCTCTTTATTCATGGGACATAAAAAGCGCGCTTTTCAAATTCGGTATGCCACAGGAAAGAATGTCGACTGGCGTATTCCAACACCGTCTAAATTGCTTGGCATGGATCACATTGAGGTCTTGGTTGGGCCTGAAACAAATGCGGCCGGAGAGGTTTTTGCGATGCTTTTACAAAAGTATGTACGGGCTGAGATCAAAGGCGAGCCAACACGCGCACGTGGATTTATCTTGGAATCAATCCCTGTCATGCATGGCTGGGTCCTTAATGTGCCAAGGGCGCGCGTTCATATCCCTGAACTCGATATTGAAAATGGCGTTTCGCCCACAGTCGTCGTGCCTGAATAAGTTGCCGTGGTCTCTGTATTGCGTTCAAACATATCTAGCCTTTAAAATGTCAGTTACAGGGCAGGGGACGATCATCACTTCTGGTATGGTTTCGTTTGAGATCAAACTTTAGACAGTTTAAACGCTCATGCTAATTTATGGAAACTCACGTATGCATGGAAAACCTTCTCCGTTAAATGATCTTCAAAGCGCTATGAAAAACTGGCGTCATGATTTCCATCGCTATCCTGAACAAGGGTTTGAAGAGCACCGAACTTCCAAAATTGTCGCTGGGCTGCTGAGCGATTTTGGTCTCGAAGTTCATAAAGGTGTCGGCGGTACCGGGGTCGTGGGTGTCCTACAAAAGGGCGATAGTGAGAAATCTATTGGTCTTCGGGCTGATATGGATGCGTTACAAATCACCGAACAAAACATGTTTGAGCATCGATCTCAGCATGAAGGTCAGATGCATGCTTGTGGGCATGATGGCCATACGGCGATGTTACTGGGGGCGGCTCAGCATCTTGCCAAGTCGGGTAATTTTGACGGCACGGTTACTTTTATTTTCCAACCTGCTGAAGAGCATGGCAAAGGTGCCCTTGCGATGATGGACGATGGCCTGTTCGAACGCTTTAGCGCCGATGCCATCTATGCCATGCATAACTTCCCGTCCTTGCCGACTGGATCATTTGCCATGAAGCCCGGGCCGATTATGGCGTGCGAAGATAATTTTGAAATTCGTATTGAAGGCAAGGGGACGCATGCGGCCCTTCCGCACCGAGGCGTTGATCCCATAGTGATTGCGTCTGAAATTGTTATGGCTTTGCAATCCATCGTCTCACGAACCGTTGACCCTATGAGCTGTTCAGTGATTTCCGTGACAGAGTTTCTGACCGACGGTGCCCGCAATATTTTGCCCAACGAAGTTATCTTAAAAGGCGATACCCGTTCCTTTGGTGGCGATATGCAAAATCATATCGAACAGACGATGGAGCGGATTGTGACGGGTACCTGTTCAGCTCATGGCGCACGAGGTCATTTCCAATACAGCCGCGAGTTCGCGGCAACTATCAATACACGTCAGGAAACGGAAATAGCCGCGGAAGTTGCCCGCAAGATCGCTGGGCCTGAACACGTTGATGCCGCTTGTGCGTCAATAATGACGTCCGAAGATTTTGGCTTCATGTTGCAGCATAAACCCGGGTGCTACATTCTGATTGGAAATGGCGGAGAGGGCCCAGGTGGATGTGGACTGCATAATCCATCTTATGATTTTAACGATGACATATTAAGCATTGGCGCCGAGTTCTGGACGGCATTGGTTGAAGATCAATTGGCAGTTTAAGTTACGACGATACGTTCGCCGCGCATGACAGACATCTAGTTTCCAATAATCATTCGCCACAAAACTTTGGCGCTCCCCCGTGCGTCTTCGCGGTGTGTTCTGTATTTCACGTAGTCCGTGACAGATGCATCCGGCGATAATTCAATCGACCACAAGGCTGATATCTCGTTAGGCAAGAATGCATAGCGAACGTCGGTGATCTCAAGCGGACGTTGTGGGTCTTTGGCAATATAGCCTTTGCTGAACTTGGCAAATCTCTTGATATCGCGGGCTTGCTGTGAACCGGGATCAAGCCAGGGAAAGTCTTTTGTCAGATCTAATTTTTCGATGGAGGCACCGGGGTACGTTTTGGGCGAAATGCCCACACGTACAGCATCAACATAAAACCGGTCTGAGGTCTCATAGACGGTGCGCCAGACAAGAATGTTCGCAAAGCTCGGCTTGATGACAATACGGATCGGCGCATGACCCTGGTCTGCCGCAATTTGCTCAGCCATACTATAAGCCGCGTTATGCTGCATAAATCCAAGGCTCAGATAAAGGGCCGCCCATGCTAATCCTATACGTGCAAAAAGTGGCTTCTGGCGAATACCTGAGGCGATCACCAATGCAATGATTGGCAGGGTGAATAAGGGGTCAACAACCGGAATAATGCTCCAGGAAAATCGCTCGTCACTGAACGGCCATAACAACATCGTGCCATAAGATGTGGTGGTATCAAGGAGGGCATGTGTGGCAAAGCCCAGCGTGCAAAAAAGCCACGTCTGCACATATGTCAGTTTCCACCGGGCACCCAGCAGCCAATGCAAAGCGACTGCACACAACAATCCACCCAAGGGGATGAAGATCAGCGAGTGCGTGAATTGCCGGTGATATTCAAGGAATAGCAACTGGTCTTCGCTGGAACGGATCAGGATGTCTAAATCAGCAGCCATGCCCGAAAGAAAGCCAAGCAGACCAGCAACCCGAACATTCGCCGCGTTTCTTGTTGCCTGCGGCACAGCTGCGCCAATAGCACCTTGCGTTAACGGGTCCATTTATATGGCCCAAACGCGACATGCGTAAATAAAATGAGAGTGTGATTTCTCAAAAAATGACGAAATACTCCTCAAGAAAAGAGGGTAACGGCGGTGGGGGTGTCCGCCCAAATATATTTCGCTTATGTACGTAATAATACGCCCATACTCCAGAATACATATAAAATTCACATGAATTCATTCGCTATCATACGTCATTATGCGTTATAATCTTCATTATATTTGTACATATACTTGTGGGTAGGGATTATGGCAAGAAAATCAAATGCGCTTACGGCTCGTGAGGTCGCAACAATAAAAGCACCGGGCTGGTATGCGGATGGTGCAGGGCTTTGTAAGCTGCAGGTACTCGCGGAACGATTTGTTTATTGATTATAGCTTTTCTCTGAGCGCTTCGTAAGGCGTTTTCCCATTGAAGGCCCCGTGCGGTCTGTGGAAGTTATAAAAGCGCTCCCATTCATCTAGCTTTGCTTCGAGATCAACATCATCTTTGTAGTTGAGGAGCT